>Ga0194125_10002235_pt1 | contig 32275 bp, 30 predicted proteins | sample TA2KigC250mmetaG_FD_148626 | JGI IMG/M metagenome (GOLD analysis project Ga0194125, IMG submission 148626) | Freshwater microbial communities from Lake Tanganyika, Tanzania - TA2015034 Kigoma Deep Cast 250m | ecosystem: Environmental > Aquatic > Freshwater > Lake | place: Tanzania: Lake...
GAAAATATAGAGAGATAAAATACAGCGGAGAATAGAGCCTTATATACCCAGATGTTGTGCCTTGTAAAATGTTTTTTATGGTGGGTTAACCTCACAGTTGCGTAAAAATTATATAAAAAGGGAGGCGGGTGTGTTGGAAAACCTTTACAGCGGCACTTTTAAATGGTTGGCTACTCCGTTTTCAAGCAAAATCCCAACGCCACCCAAGGTGACATCGTATGTTACCCATAAATGATAGAATAATCCGCAATTGTAAAGGTTTGTAAGCACACTTGCCTCCCTTTTTGTGCAACGTTAAGGTTAATACATTAGATTTATTAGGGAATCGAGTGACAATTTGAGGCAAAATTTTAGAGGAAAAGAGCAAAATAGAGTAAAATAGAGTAAAATCATGTAAAATATTTCTTTACAATAAAATTAGGTTTGTGATAGATTAGCATCGTGGCGGGGGAGGAGCAGGGGCCAAAAAAAACTGGTTTCTGAGGTTGGGGAGCCAGGCTTTCTTTAATAAATGGTTCTGCATATAGGGAAAGAAGAGGTTATGCTTTTCCGTCAAAAAGATCAAGGTGGGGAATCAAAGAAATAGTTATAAAGGGACTCATGCCAGTTTAGAATTAGGCGCTGATCTCAGACAAAAACAGCGAGCAGAAGCTCTGATGAACGTATTAATCAATTTTATTAAGGGGATTTTCTTTTATCGCTCAATCATCATGACAATGGCTATTCGGGAGATTCAGACACGATATGCGGGGACGCTGGCAGGCTTTGTCTGGTCTATCGTAAACCCTTTAATGATGATCCTTGTTTTTTGGTTTGTTTTTTCGGTTGGTTTTAAGGTCAGGCCGGTTGGAGACGTTCCTTATGGGGTTTACTTCTGGAGTATCACCTTAGTGTCTTTTATTATCGGCGGAGTGGTTTTTAGAAAACTGAAACCAGAGTTTGCTGACGTTCTATAATGGAAGATTCAACCGCAGACTTAGAGAAGCATTCCATCCCTTTAAAAAAATGGTTCATCCGGCTTTTGTGGGGGGCTTTCCCTTTTTAACCCCTCCACACCTCCCCTTAATGTAAGGGGAGGCTGGGTGGGGTTATTATAGAGGGGGGGAGGGGGTGTAAACAAAATTTCAGATTGCAAACGATTGATTACAGTTGGCTCTTTCTTTTTAAACCAATGAGAGACGGCCAAAATTCAAAAAGCCTTAAGAATCAATCAATTACAAACATGTCATAATTTTTAATATTTTGGAATGCAAATTGCTAAGGATAATGTCGTCTTAAATATCAACTGAAAGGAGTCAGTAGATGGGGGATACTGACTTCATTCAGTGGGGCATACGGTTTCAGAGAAAGCGGATACGGAATTAGCCTTGGCAGCTCGGGAGAGGGCTAAGATTCGTCTTAGGCGATTGGGCTGCAAGCTTTATCAAATCGTCATCCATCAATTTATTGGGGGTGAATGTTGATCCATGCAATTATTTTAGCTGGAGGGAAGGGCACCCGGTTTTGGCCTCTGAGTAGGGAAAACTGCCCGAAACAGATGCTAAATATCGTTGGGGAGGATACCCTTCTTCGCCAGACAATCAAAAGATTAAATGGATTTATTTCATCGGAAAATGTATGGATCATAACAACAGATCATTTGGCTCAAGATATCCGTTTTCATTTGGCCCCCCTGGGAAACGATGCAAACAGAATTCGCTTTATCGTAGAACCATCTGGCAGAAATACCGGACCCGCAGTTGCCCTTGCCGCAATGACTCTGAATAAACTCTCATCCGACTCTGTCATGGTTGTGATGCCCTCAGACCATATCATCAAGGATGTGAAGACATTTCAGAAAAAAGTTCAATTGGCCATTGAGGCGGCAGAGGAGGGGTATTTAGTAACATTTGGAATTATACCCAACCGGGCTGAAACTGCTTACGGATATATCAGATCAGGTCAATCTTTTCGAAACTTCAACGATGAGATTTTCCATGCAGAGGGATTTTTTGAAAAACCCGATTTGAAAACCGCAGAGACGTTTCTCCACCAAGGGAGCTATTATTGGAATAGTGGCATCTTTGTATGGAAAACCTCGAAGATCCTTTCAGAGATCGAAAACCATCTTCCCTGGCTATATCGGGGGCTGATTAAAATAAGTGAATTGAAGGATTCAGAAGAGGAAATCTTCCGCGAAATATATTCTTTATTCGAAAATATTTCGATAGATCACGGTGTGATGGAGAAAAGTCGAGATGTCCTTGTTATCCCCTCTGATTTTGGATGGTGTGATTTGGGGAACTGGATGGCTTTGGGTGATGTTTTGGAAAGGAACGGACGAGGAAATATCCTTCAGGGGAATGTGGTGGATATAGGAAGTGAGAATTCTACATTGATTGCCTGTGATCGAATTGTTGCAACCATTGGTCTGAAGAATATGGTGGTTATCGACACTCCGGATGCGACCCTTATCTCATCAAAGGAAATGGTCCATGAAGTTAGGAAGGTTGTAGAGATATTGAAAAGGAATCACAGGGAAGAACATCTGGTTCACCGGACCGTGGAGAGGCCCTGGGGAAGCTATACGGTGTTGGAGAAAGGGAGTCGGTATAAAATCAAAAGAATCGTTCTTCATCCAAAGGCCAAATTGAGCCTTCAGATTCACCATCACCGAAGCGAGCATTGGGTGGTGATTTCAGGGATAGCCCGGGTGACAAGGGGAGAGGAGGTTTTTGATGTCCATCCCAATGAAAGCACCTATATTCCTATCTCAGTGAAACACCGTTTAGAAAACCCGGGTCTTATCCCCCTCCAAATCATCGAAGTCCAGAACGGAGATTACGTGGAAGAGGATGATATTGAGAGATTAGACGATGATTATCAAAGAATGAAAAAGGAAAGAATATAAGAGAGGAGATCATAGGCGGTTAAAAATTTTTTAAAAAGTTATCAGCAGAAAATCTTTTTGTTTTAGGTTATCAACAATCTTTTCTCGATTTTGATTCACTAAGCGCCTACTGAGGAGAAAAAGAATGAATGAGTATACACCAGACGAAATCAATTTAATGGATTATATCCAGGTGATTAGAAAGAGGAAGTGGCTCATCATTTCTGGAACCCTCACCTGTATGGTTGTAGCTGGAGTGGTCAGCTTTTTGATGCCGAAGGTTTACGAAGCCAAAGTCTACCTGATGGTCACATCACCGAAATACCAAGTAGAATTTGCTACTAAAGAAGGTCCGAGGATATCCACTCCTATCTTTGAGAATGTTTCTGCCGAAACATTTTCTAAAATGATCCTCAATGAGCATACCGCAAAAACAGTCCTTTCAAAACTGGGTCTGGACAATCCTGCCAATGAGTATACTATTAGAAAAATCTTGAATCAGGTAAAAGTAGAGTACCCACGGAATACCAATCTGATCCTATTGAGGGTTCAAAATAAATCGAAAGACCTCGCTGCCCAGATTGCCAACGAATGGGTCTCTACTTTTATCCAGAGAAACGAAGAGGTCACTTCCAAGGAAACAAGCAACACCTATGCCTTCGTGATGGGTCAATTAGAAAAGGCCAAATTAAGCCTTAGGACTGCTGAAGAAGAATTAGAAAGATTTCAGAAGGTGAATAAGATAGATCTGCTGAGAGAACAAATTTCTGGAAAGACTAAACAGATTGTCCAATACGAAAGCAGATTAGACGATGCCATCCGTTCCCAGTTAATCGAAAAGGCCCGCTATGATGAGCTTATCGCCCAGATATTGGTCGATATGAAATTGAAGATAACCGAGCTAGAGATCAATTTGGAAAAACAGCAGGCAGCCTTTGAAAAGACAAATCAGGAATTACAAAAAGAGAATAAGCATATCCCCGTGGATAAGGGATTCATCGGAAAAGAGGAAATCAATCCTCTCTACATGAGCCTAAATTCACAGCGCGCAAACACAGCCATCAACATTTCGCTACTCGAAAAGGAAAGAGATGAACTCTTTCGGATACAACAGGTCTTGGAGCAGGAGATTCAAAGAAAGACGGAAAATTCGGTAATCTAAAAAGGAGAACGATCTAAATCCATAGAAGCTCGGGATACTGAGAAACGAAGAATAATTGGCTATACGAATATTACGTATAAAGAGCTCAAAGATGCTTTGATGAGATCAGAGGTCAATATACAATCCTTCAATGCTGAAATTCTTCAATTAAAAGAAAATATCAAAAATCTTAACAAAGAGGTTAGTGGGCTGAAAAAGCAATTGGCTGAACAAGAGCTCATCCAGACCAGACTGGCAAGAAATGTGGACACAGCAAGAAACACTTATGAGATCCTTTCCAAAAAAGGAGAGGAGACAAAGATCTCTTCAGCAATTAAAGCTACGACAATTCAGATTTCAGTTCCTGCCATAGCCCCAGAATTTCCCATCAAACCTAAGAAACGACTTAATGTAATGATAGCCGGAGTGGTGGGCCTTTTAGCCTCAATGATGATGGCATTTTTCATAGAATTCTTAGAGAAGAACAAAGAGAATCCACAAAAACCTGTTTAAGACTGGAGGGCGAGATGAATTTAAGAGAACAAAGCGGTTCGATAAATTCTTTTGACGGTCTTCATTGGTTTGTCGTCCAGACTAAGTCAGGGGACGAACATCGCGTTGAAACCAATCTGTCTAATCAAAAGATTGAAACCTTCCTTCCTTTGATTGGAGCCCATCAATACCGGAACGGTAAGATGGTCCAAATCATAAAGCCCTTCTTTCCAAACTACCTCTTTGCAAGACTCGATCTTAAACTTCATTACTATAGGGTAAAATGGACAAGAGGGGTCAGTAAACTTCTGGGGTCTGGAGATGGACCGGCCCCTATTTCTGGAAAAGTAATCCAGACGATCAAGGAGAGAATAGGGAAGGATAATCTGGTAAAGTTAGAGGAAGAATTAAAATGGGGCGACGCCGTTCAGGTTACTTCAGGTCCATTTAAAGAATTCAACGGAATCTTTCAGAAGAAGATCTCAGATAATGGAAGGGTGAGGATTCTTCTAAATCTAATCGGTGTTGAAGTCCCTGTTCAAATAGGTCGTTGGCAGATCAAAAAGGCAGCCTAATTGCGTTTAAAAAGTTTCTCGGGTTTATCGGGTTAGTTTGGGTTAAAGAAATTTGATTCAGTAAACTCAATGGACGCGATGAACTCGATAAACTCAACAAACTGTTAAAACCTATTGCCCAGAAAACTGGCAAAAAATTTTCTGATGGACTCTTGTGGGATTGAGTCAAAATCCGAAAGGGCGGAAGCTTATTTATATAATTAGCTTTAGACCTAACGACTAAATGAGCCAATGAATCAGTGATCCATTACATCATTGAACCTTGAACTTTAACCCTTGAGCATTGACTCAACGCCCCTTCATGCGATGACGCATGGACGCATCCACGCTTTTTCACATATGCACTTCGACCCAACGACTCGACCACGCTAAGACGTATTGACTCAATAGACTCTACGATGCAAAAACACAATGACCTCAATAAACCCAATAAACGTTCCCAACAACCCCGACGCCTCAAGTCAATTCTCAAGTATGACCCCCCTAATGTACAGATCAACCATAAACACAAATACTTCATTACTTATGCCTGACCTCAGGTATTGCAAAACTGAGGTGGGGGAACTCATTTACTGGGATGGGTTGAGTCGGTCTCGAGGACAATATGAGGAGGAGCGAGGGCAGTATGAAGAGATGGAAGAAATATTTTTCCCCCTGGATGTGGTGGAATGTACCGAAAGGTCGTCTTTGAGGAGATCGGCCTTTTTGATGAAGATTTCTTTGCTTATGCAGATGATGCCGAGATCGGGATCCGAGCTCGATTAGCCGGCTGGAAGTGTGTGTATGTGCCAAAGGCCATCCTCTATCACAAAAACTCCGGTTCCACAGAGAGAAATCGTTTCTGTATTACTATTAAATACTTTCCGTTTGCTATGCTCCTCCTCAGTTTCTTTTTCACTTTCTACAGGTTTGCTTTTCAAGCCTATGGGGCCCTCACCCATCGGGGGGCTGCTGGAAGATTTACAAAAAATTATTCGCCTTTGAGATTGATAGGTATTCTGCTCAAGGCTTATGGATCGGGGTTCCGCTACCTTCCTCGAATGTGGAAGAAGAGAAAAATGCTGAGGCCCTTGAGAAAAGTTTCATACGGTGAGATCTTTGGTTGGTTCCGCAGATTCGGAATTAGTGCAAAAAGAATTTCCCTTCGAGACTAAAATATCTCAAAGAGGTCTTATGAATATTATAAGCATAACATATGATTCTCGCTGTGAGGTGATGGGTTGGGATTTTTGAAATTTAAAGATGAGCTTATTAGACACACCGGTATGATGTTTATTGGAATCAGTGTTTTTAATCTGCTCAGTCTTCTTTACCATTTCGTTATGGTGAGATTGCTTCTTCCTGTGGATTATGGACACCTCAATACGATGATGGCGCTCTTCATGATCATCTCTGTCCCCGCGAATACTGTTCAGACAACGATAACGAAATTCGTCTCTTCTTTCCAGGCTCAATGCAAATATCATCAGATGAGGAAACTCCTTCGGCATCTTCTCTTAGTGACGGTGATAGTGGCTTTTTCATTTTTTTTGCTGATCGCACTGGGGCGTTCGTTCATCTCTTCCTTTCTCCAGATTTCTTCTACCGGATTGATCCTTCTGATGGGGATGGTTCTACTCTTCTCCATGGTGACGCCTGTTCCATGGGGAGGGCTTCAAGGTTTGCAAAAGTTTGGTTTATTGGCTTTCAATCTCATTATAAATGGGGGGCTTAAGCTTTTCTTGGGAATCCTCTTCGTCTTTTTGGGTTTTGGGCTATTAGGAGCCATGGGTGCCATTGCCCTTTCTTATTTCATTACAGCCTTTCTTTCACTCTTCATGTTAAGGGGTAGTCTGGCAAGAGGAGAAGCGAAAGCCAATCAAGAATCGGACACTGAAGGAGCCTATTCGTCCTATTTTTCAGATGTGTATCGGTATTTCTTACCCGTCGGAATAACCTTAATGTGCTTTATGGTTCTCACGAATGTCGATTTAATTTTGGTTAAACATTTCTTCACGCCTATCGAGGCTGGATATTATTCCGTTGGTCAGATGGTGGGAAAGATCATCCTTTTTCTCCCCCTTCCCATCATTATGGTGATGTTCCCGAAACTCTCTTCGCTGGGGGCAAAGAGACAAGAGGCACTCTCGACCATGGGGCAGAGTCTAAGGATAACAGGTTTTATCTGTTTCGTAGCAGCAATGGGCAGCCTTCTCTTTCCCTCCGATATCATCCGAATTCTGAGTGGAAAAGTTTATCCGGAATGCATTCCCTTGGCGAGATTATTTTCCATCAATATGACCTTCTTCTCTCTCACCTTAATCCTGTTATATTACCAACTCTCGACCCCTGAGAGATGGTTTCTTTATCCCCTGTTCTTCTCGACATTGATCCAAATCGGTTTGATTGTGTTGTTTCATAAAACTTTGACTCAGGTTCTTCTCGTTGTGGGCATAACAGCTTTCTGCCTATTAGGACTTAACTTTTACTTGATTTATCGTCCTTGTGAAAGAAGAATGAAGAGTTGAAGGAATTAGATTTAGAGCTAACCAGTTGAGATAACAACGAAAATTCTAACCTTGTCTCTTTTTATGGTCACTTTTTGATTGACAATTGAGGAAATTTGAGTAAAATATTTCCGTTTTTGTGAAAAATTCGCCACAATATCCCATCAGGAAGAGTGAGAACGAATGGCGAACTGGGTTCAGGGGGGTGCAGTCCTCTTGGAAGGGTTTAGAAAGGGGTGATAGACCTTTTGTCGAGGGCTGAGTTAGTTCCCCGCCGGCGAAGTGTTCCCTACCCGAAGCGTCAAAGATGCAGAGATCTGAGCCTTACTAAAAAGGGTGATCAAAGATGAAGGTTGTAATATTGGCTGGGGGATTCGGAACACGTTTGAGTGAAGAAACTGATATTAAGCCTAAGCCTATGATAGAGATAGGTGAAAAACCTATCTTGTGGCATATTATAAAAATATATTCATATTATGGGTTTAACGATTTCATTATATGCTTGGGATACAAAGGATATATTATAAAAGAATATTTTTCCAACTATTTTCTCCACCAGTCAGATGTAACTATGGACCTGGAAAAGAACAGCATGGAAATTCATCAATCTAAAGCTGAGCCGTGGAAAATTACTTTGGTAGATACCGGCCTAAATACGATGACAGGTGGAAGAATAAAAAGGGTTCAAAAATATATTAACGATGAAACGTTTATGCTTACTTATGGTGATGGGGTTGGAAGCATTAATATTAGTGAATTATTTGAATTTCACAAAAAACATAATAAATTTGCTACGGTCACAGCAGTTCAACCTTCAGGTAGATTCGGTGCGTTAAATTTAGATAAACAAGCTAACGTTTTAGCATTTCAAGAGAAACCGAAAGGTGATAACGCTTGGATAAACGGTGGTTTTTTTGTTTTAGAACCGCAGATTTTTGATTATATAGAATGTGATGAAACTTGGTGGGAGCGGGAACCCATGGAGAGATTGACCAAGGAAGGGCAATTGTCCGCTTTCTTTCACAAGGGCTTTTGGCATCCCATGGATACACTGCGAGACAAAAATTATCTAGAGCAACTGTGGAAATCTGGCCATGCTCCGTGGAAAATATGGGAATAATTTCTCAACTGATGCACATCCTATGATCGATAAAAAATTTTGGGAAAAGAAAAAGGTTTTTATCACGGGCCACACAGGTTTTAAAGGTTCCTGGCTGTCTTTATGGCTTCATTCTTTGGGCGCGATCGTTACAGGTTATGCTTTAACCCCGCCAACGATTCCGAGTTTATTTGAGCTCTGCAAAATAGATAACCCTATTACGTCAATCATTGGTGATGTTCGAAATGGTGAGTTGCTAAATAGGGCAATGCTTGAGGCCAGCCCTGAAATTGTTATTCATATGGCGGCCCAGTCAATAGTTCGGGATTCGTATAAAGACCCCGTCGAAACCTACTCGACAAATGTCATGGGAACGGTTAACCTTTTCGAGGCTGTAAGGAGATGCAAAGGCGTAAAAGCGGTCATTAATGTGACCACGGATAAATGTTATGAAAACCGTGAGTGGTATTGGGGTTATCGAGAAAACGAACCGATGGGGGGGTATGACCCATATTCGAACAGCAAAGCTTGTTCGGAATTAGTTACCTCATCGTATAGAAATTCATTTTTTAATTCGAAGGATTATGACGCCCATGGTGTCGGCATAGCCTCAGCAAGGTCTGGCAATGTGATCGGGGGAGGAGACTGGGCTCCGGACAGGCTAGTGCCCGATTGCGTTAGGTCCATTTTGAAGGGGGAGAAAATCATTATCCGTAATCCCCAGGCCATTCGGCCCTGGCAGCACGTTTTGGAACCTCTCTGGGGGTATCTGATTTTAGCCCAGAGATTGTATGAAAAGGGGCCGAAGTATGCGGACGCATGGAATTTTGGCCCAGATGACCAGGACGCGAGGACCGTTGAATGGGTGGTAAGCAGAATGTGCGTCAAATGGGTGGAAAATGCCGCTTATGTTGTTGACGCGGGAAATCATCCCCACGAAGCTCATTATCTGAAATTAGACTGTTCGAAGGCCAAATCTGAACTTCAATGGTATCCCAAATGGAATCTGGAACAGGCGATCGACAAAGTCATCGAATGGGTTCAGGCCTATCGCGAAGGAAAGGATGTTAATCGAATATGCCAGCGACAGATCGAGGAATATGAAAAAACAGGAGAGGGGAAAGAGAAGGAAATCACTGAAATGAGCTAAAGCTTCTAGGTGATCTTTCTGAGCTATGGAATCCATCGTTTCCGACTGTTCCATCCTACGAGAGCAAATCTTGAATCTTGTGCGCCAATATTATCGGGAGAAGTTTGCGGGCAGAACCTTCGACCCATCTCGAGATCTAGTTCACTATGCTGGTCGGGTCTTTGATGCCGAGGAACTCTGTAGCCTGATTGATGCGAGTCTGGATTTTTTCCTAACAGCCAACCGGTATGCCGAGAGGTTCGAAGCGAGTTTTGCCGACTATCTTGGGCTCTCCAATGCTCTGCTCGTCAACTCCGGTTCATCGGCCAATCTTGTTGCCCTCACTGCGCTTACTTCTCCTAAACTAGGCGAGCGGCGCCTGAATCCGGGAGACGAAGTCGTAACGGTTGCTGCTGCTTTTCCGACGACTCTGGGCCCAATCTTGCAAAACCAACTGGTGCCGGTATTTGTGGACGTCAACCTTGGAGATTACACTGCAATCCCAGAGCGTCTGGCGGAAGCGGTAGGTCCCAAGACCCGGGCCATCATGATGGCTCACACTCTCGGGGTTCCGTTCCGTCTGGATGCGGTGCTGGATTTGGTCCGAGAAAATGATCTTTGGCTGATTGAGGACAATTGCGATGCCCTGGGATCGCGTTATCGCGGAAAGCTGACGGGAACCTTTGGCCACCTGGCTACTTTCAGCTTTTATCCAGCCCATCATATCACGATGGGGGAGGGGGGATGTGTTGCCACCGATGATGATACCCTGGCCCGTATTGCTCGCTCCATCCGAGATTGGGGGCGCGATTGCTATTGCACTGGAGGTGAAAATAACACCTGCGGCAAGCGATTTGGCCAACAATTTGGCACTTTACCCTTTGGCTACGATCACAAATATGTGTATAGTCATATTGGTTATAATTTAAAGTTGACAGATATGCAGGCGGCAATTGGCCACGCACAATTACAAAAGTTGGAAGGATTCATCGCTAAGCGTAAAGCAAACCATCAGCGGTTGATGGAAATCTTGCAACCTTATGAGGATCGCTTGATCTTACCATGTGCAACGGAGCATTCTGACCCTTCATGGTTCTGTTTTGTAATTACGGTGCGTAATGAGGCTGGTTTTACACGTAACGAACTAACCAAATTCTTGGAAGCGAACAGGATCGAGACACGTAATCTCTTCAGTGGAAATTTACTCCGTCATCCGGCTTTCCAAAACATCCCACACCGGGTTGTTGGTGACTTGTCCAATACAGATCTTGTAATGAATAATACATTTTTTATCGGAGTTTACCCGGGTATCTGCGATGCACAATTAGATTGGATCGAGGCTGTTTTCACAAGATTTGTGAGAGGAGAGCGTGAATAGGTTCAGATTAAGAATATTTCTTAGGAAATGTGATTCTGAAATATAACGCCATGCCAGTCCCACAGAAAATTCGTTGTCGAGTTGAACGTATCTTAGACCACGGTGATCATGTTTATACAGTTGACCTTATTCCCGAAAGGAAGGTGCCTCAATTCCGGTCTGGACAATTCCTGCACCTTGCGCTCGATGAATACGACCCCAGCAGGTTTTGGCCGGAATCCCGTGTCTTCTCTATCGCCAGTTCGCCTTCACAAAGAGATCGGCTACGCATTTCGTATTCCGTTCGAGGTCGCTTCACCGCACGAATGGAAAGAGAACTTGAGTTGAATCGATGGGTATGGGTGAAACTCCCGTACGGTGAATTTGTAATTGACGGGGCTAAGGACGTGGTACTTTTCGCGGGCGGTACTGGAATAACTGCTTTTGTAGCCTTCTTGGATGGTTTAACATCTAACTTTCCTAATAATGTTTCTCTCATTTATGGGGCTCGTAATAGTAATCTGCTGATTTACCTGGATTTGTTTCAGCAGCGGGTGCAGACATTCCCACAGTTTCATATTTTCTGTTTTGTGGAACATAGTAACGATGAAGACCCCGTGCCGAATGCATTCTTAGGCTACTTATCCGTTGCTCCCGTTTGGTCTAAAATCGAGAATCACTTAGAGGCCAACTATTATCTCTCTGGACCTCCAGAAATGTTGAAGGTTATCTCTCGCGAATTGATTGAACGGAGCATTTCAAAGGAATCAATTAAAATCGATGCATGGGAATAGATGAGGAGTCCATCGTGACAGAGAGTATTCCAGTAATCATTTTGTGTGGTGGTATGGGTACACGGCTGGCCGAACAGACTGAGATTCGGCCCAAGCCTATGGTCGAGATTGGTGGTCAACCCATCCTCTGGCATATTATGAAGCACTATTTTCAATACGGCTTCAATGAATTTATCCTTGCCCTGGGTTACAAGGGAGAACAGATCAAGCGATATTTCCTTGATTTTTATAGTTTGAATCAGGATTTTACCGTTTCGCTCGATGACGGCGCGATCCGGAGTATCAACCCTAACCATTGTGACCCCTGGAAAGTCCATCTTATCGATACGGGTCAGAACACTTTGACAGGCGGCCGCCTCAAACGTCTGGCACCCATGATCAATAAAAGAACCTTTATGATGACCTATGGTGACGGCGTCAGTAATGTGAATCTGGATGCATTGCTGAAATTTCATCAGAAAAACAAAGGTCTGGTCACCCTGACAGCCGTCCGGCCCCCCGCTCGTTTTGGCGCTCTCGAATTTGAAGGAAATCAGGTCCGCCATTTCAAGGAAAAATCCATCCTCCATGAAGGCTGGATCAATGGGGGCTTCTTTGTTATTAACTCAGAGGCGCTCAACTACATCAAAGAAGATGTCATGTGGGAACACGCCCCGATGGAAAAACTGGCAGAAGCGGGCGAACTTTACGCTTACAAGCACGAAGGTTTCTGGCAATGTATGGATACAGCCAGAGACTTAAAATACTTGGAAACGCTTTGGGAAAGTGGCCAACCTTCCTGGAAAATCTGGTAAAAGGAAGAGAAAGTCATTGCGAAGCGAAGCAATCTCAATAACAATCCGTTAAAAGTCAACCCGAACCACATCCTTACGCATAGCGACATGAATGATTTTATGCCAATAAACAAGTGTAGAGTATGTGGGCATAAATTTTTTGACGAACCATTGCTGCGATACGAGAACATGCCAAAGGCTGCTCAATTTTTGCCAGATGCAGAGTCGATTGGAAGCGATAAAGGAGTTGATTTGGAAATCTGTCAGTGTTCAGGTTGTGGATTGGTGCAGCTAAGCAATGATCCTGTTCCTTATTATAAGGAGGTTATACGTGCATCTGCTTTTTCAGAGGAAATGAAAGATTTCCGAAGGAAGCAATTCTGTACCTTCGTAGAAAACTTTTCCCTGAAGAGAAAAAAAGTTATTGAGATCGGCTGCGGCCGCGGTGAGTTCCTATCCCTTATGCAGCAATTTGGTGTAGAGGCTTATGGATTGGAGTATTCAGAAGAATCAGTGTTACAGTGCATCAATAACGGTCTAAAGGTTTCAAAAGGATTTATTGAAAGCAGTACTTATGGGTTAGACTATGCCCCATTTGATGCTTTTTTCATATTGAATTTTCTTGAGCACCTGCCTGACCCGAATTCAACCCTTGGGGGAATATATAACAATTTGACAAACTACGCTATAGGACTTGTTGAAGTGCCAAATTTCGATATGATTTTACGAAAGAACCTTTTCTCTGAATTTATAGGTGATCATCTGTTTTATTTTACCATGGAAACCTTAAACACAACATTAAGAATAAATGGCTTTGAAATTATTGAGTGTAATGAAGTTTGGTACGATTACATAATCTCTGCTATCGTAAGGAAAAGGGAAAGGCTGGATATATCGAGTTTTTATGAATATCAGGGAAAACTTAGGAATGAAATAGAAGAATATATTCGCCAATTTAAAGATAAAAAGATAGCTATATGGGGCGCCGGGCATCAGGCGCTTGCAATCATCTCTTTAATTAATTTAGGCGGCAAGATCAGATATGTCGTTGACTCTGCATCATTTAAACAGGGGAAATATACACCAGCAACACATATTCCCATTGTTTCTCCTGACAAACTTGACTCAGACCCAGTAGATGCTGTTATTGTTATGGCAGCCAGTTACTCTGATGAAGTGGCAAGGATTATACGACAGAAGTTTGATAGAAATATAAATATTTCTATATTGAGGGATTTTGGATTAGAGGTAATTTAGCATTGTCAAGGATATAATTATTGACTGGTATTATCGGACTGTGTGAAATCTCCTTTCAAAGTTAGGCATAGAAAGGAAGATGAGTGACATTTTGGATTGGTGTCTATTTGGTAATTTTCTGGGCGATGCAGGTTGTTGCCCAGGTCCTTTTTAAATGGGGAAGCACGTCTGAGTCGCGCTGGTTGTGGGGATTCTTCGGGGGAAATCTTTTTGGATTTTCCAGTATCTGGCTACTTATGGTTGTGTATAAGACGATCAATCCAAATATCGCCTTAGGCATCGCCACGGGAGGCGCGTTCCTTCTGAGTCAGATTGCACTTGCTCTGGTGTTCAAGGCAAAGGTGACAGCGATGCAGTGGGCAGGGATCGTTGCTATCATGGCTGGAATGATGGCACTTGCAGTGGGAAAACCATGGGGCGACAGATAGAGTACTAAAGGAATTGGGGGTTTTAATGTTGCCAATGCATATGCTGCAAAATACTATGAAAAACTCGGTATTAAGGAGAAAAAGCAAAAAATACATGAATAGTGGAAAGATGAATGCAGAAAAACCTTTTTAGCGCAAATATGCGGATATTTTTAGCATCCCCTTATAGCGATTATGAACTCTTAGTTATGGTTCTTGGATATTAGATGATAGAAATTAAGAAGATAATTGATTTATTAGAATCCCTGATTAAAAATCCATCAGAAGGGCTGCCAGAGGATATATTCCTTTTTGTAAGCAGAATTACACCGATTATTAATGTCGATTTGTTGATAAAAAATGAGCAGAATCAAACGCTTCTAACGTGGAGGGATGATGGTTATTATCCGGCCGGTTGGCATATTCCGGGTGGTATTATAAGATATAAGGAGACGATAGCCGACAGACTTAATGCCGTATCTGCTCATGAGCTTGGGGCCAAGATAACTTTTAAGAAAGAGCCGCTGGTAGTCAATGAATTTATTCACCCCTCCAGAAGGAATCGCGGTCACTTTGTCTCCTTATTGTATGCATGCAAATTGATTAGTCCGTTGGATGAAAATCTAAAGTTTAAAAAGGGTGTACCAAGAGCGGGGGAATGGGCTTGGCACAGTAAATGTCCAGACGATATAATTAGTATTCATGGGGAGATGTACCGGAAATTTATATGATTACAAACGGGAGAGTATCATGACAACTGAACAAAAGAAATTAAAGTCAAGTGAAATTGAAAAAAGGAACAGGCTGAGGAAAGAAAAGCCCTATGTCTATGGAAAAATCATGAAATTTGGTGAAAAAGTTAAAAGGGGAGAGAGCATTGCCATACTTCAGTTCCAATATAATTATAGGTGTAATTTTCGGTGCCAGCATTGTGACATTACTGGATTGCGAAATAATAAAAAGAAAGAAAGATCTTTTACGCCTAATGGTGTGAAAGAACTCTCTCGACAGGCTGACGAAATGGGGCTGGCGCATATTGTCATTACTGGTGGAGAACCATTAGTGTTCCCGGATTTTGATGATGTAGTTAAGGCTATCGACCCGCAGAAATTTTATATAACTTCGGATACTAATGGGTGGTTTTTGGATGCAAAAAGAGCGAAACATCTAAAAAGTATAGGCGTTGATAAAATTCAGTTGAGTCTCGACAGCCTTTCAGCGCCTGACCATGATGAGTTTAGGCGAAAAGTGGGTTCGCATGAAAGATGTATAAGAGCTATTGATGCGGCTTTGGACGCCGGATTAAATATTATCATTCAAACTGTTGTTACAAAGCAAAGGATCAGGTCAAAAGAGTTCATCGAATTTTTGAAATTTCTGAACAGGAAAGGCGTTGGCGTATTTGTAACGTATGCAAAGCCTGTCGGGGAATGGGAAGGGAATTTTGATGTGCTTATTAATAAGGACGATATGGACTATTTGAGAGAACTTGAGAAAAAGTATAATGTATTTACGCACTTAACTCCATCCTATGGGCTCAATTTAGGCTGCATTGCGGTGAAGAGAATGGTGTCGATTACGCAGTATGGTGATGTGATGCCCTGTCCATATATTCATGTGTCGCTCGGAAACTTTTTTGAGGAACCATTAAAAGATATTATTGAAAGAGGGTTAAGAATTAAATATTTTGGAAAATATATTGATACCTGTCTTATCGCTGAGGACAGAAAATTTATTAATGACTATGAGACGAAAAAAATATATGGCAGGCCACTCCCAGTGCCTTATTCTGAAGTATTTACAAGAGAGGATTTTATTGATGTGGATGAACGAAGGCTTTATCGTTGAACTCACAAATTAGGCAACTTTTTCCTTGCCATAATAAATGAGAGAAAATGATGCCAGAAAAGTTAATTAGTATCATAACTCCTTGCTTCAATGAAGAAGAAAATGTGAAAGAGGTTTATTATCGTGTTAAAAAAGTTTTTGAATCAATTGATGGATGTACTTATGAACACATATTTATTGACAATGCATCAACAGATCGGACAGTGAAAATTCTAAAAGAAATTGCATCGAATGATAAATATCTAAAAATAATTGTGAATACAAGAGATTTTGGGCATATCAGATCACCGTATCATGCCTTACTTCAGGCAAAGGGGGATGCCGCGATTATTGTTGCCGCTGACTTTCAAGATCCACCCGAAATGATCCCTGATTTTATTCGGAAGTGGAAAGAGGGATATAAAATAGTTGTTGGTGTAAAGGCGAAAAGTGAGGAATCTTTTTTATTTTTTATTATCCGTAAATGGTATTACGACCTCATCGGGAAACTTTCAGAAATTAATCTTATTAAGAATTTCACAGGCTTTGGTCTATATGATCGTGACGTAATCGAAATCCTAAGGAAGATCAATGATCCTTATCCTTATTTAAGAGGCATGATCTGCGATATCGGCTACGAACGTACAGAAATTCCATATATACAGCCTGCTCGCCGCCATGGGTTCACCAAGAACAATTTTTACACACTCTATGATATGGCCATGCTCGGCATCACGAAGCATTCCAAAGTTCCCTTGAGAATGGCAACAATGATTGGTTTCGCTATGGCTTTTTTAAGTTTAGTAATTGCTTTTGTGTACTTTATTTATAAGTTAATCTTTTGGGAAAGTTTCTCGGTAGGCATTGGCCCCCTGGTGATTGGATTATTTTTTTTCAGCTCAGTACAACTGTTTTTTATCGGTATAATCGGGGAGTATATAGGTTCTATTCATACGTATGTTTTAAATAGGCCACTGGTGGTGGAGAAGGAACGGGTCAATTTTGATTAATTCAGCCCAAACACAAATCCGTTTTGTCCTTGTCGGCATTTGGAATACCATTTTTGGGTATGGGGCATATGTTGGTATCAATTATATCTTTACGTTCTTCTTTCAAAAGCGTTATGCCGCTTACATGTCGGCGGCAATTCTGGCTAATATCCTGGCTGTCTTCAACGCTTATATCTTTCATAAATTCGTCACCTTCAAGTCGGAGGTGAGGGGCAAAGGAATCATTTGGGAGTTCATTCGGTTTTACTCCACTTATTTATTCAGCACGATCATCGGTCTGGCCTTGTTGCCATTTTTTGTTGAAGTCTTGATGATCGACCCCAGGATATCCGGAGCGCTGCTTATACCCATTACAACGATGATCAGTTATTTTGGCCATTCAAGATTTTCTTTTCAATTTACTTCGAATAGTAAGAAGTTATATTAGTCTGATGATAGATAGAGGCCGTAAGTAGTGAATATCATTCCAGAGTATTTTGGTTTCGATTCAGGCCCCAGGACGTCGATTGTATGGACCCGGAGCCGGGCAACTGCCAACAAATGAGGGTGTGTTTGGAGTGAAAGGATTCTTGAAAGTTGATGACTTTATAAGGCGCAACTTGCCAATTGTCGCCTTGATGCTTATCGGTCCTCTGATTTTCAACGCGGCTTGGATCATGTGGTGGGGGCTAATTTGGCCAAAGGTTGACAAGATGCTGTCTCGGATGCCGCTTCCAGTCGAGGTATTCTACAGGCCGCTATTCTGGCCGGAGAAAACCTATCTAATGTTCTTCTACATAGCGGTGATGGCCGTTTTAGGGCTATGGGCTACGTTGTGCTGGATTCTATTGCAGAAGTTCGACTTGGAGGCCATCATCTCGGGGAACCCGCTCGTCCAATTCATCCGGAGCAACGTCTGGAGGCTCCGGGTATATATGGTTTCCATTCTAGCCTGCACGCTGCTATCGGCCCCCATACTAATAGGTTACGGTAAACTGTGCCTTGCTACGCTTATCATCGGGATGCTTCTGGCATACATCCCATTCTCATTCTTCATCGCACGATTCATGAGGGTTGTTCTGGCCTTAACGGGAGTACTTGCGACGATCCAGTTCGCGTTGGTCTTCGGTCCCTTCATTATCGAGAGACCGTTTGTGGTCAACGACAACTTCGATGTGCCGGAGGCTACGCTGATCAAGGACTCGTCCGGAAGGCTTTATGCAGTTGACAATACAAAATACTTCAACGAGCGTACGCACTTGCTCGGTGTGCCGAAATACGACCCACGCACCGATAGCGGCATGAACCACTTCAGCCCGAGATTCCCATCGCTGAAGGTCGAATACAGCCCCCGGCTGGAAAACTTCCTGAAGAAGCACATGAATTTCGTGCTCGCCTTCGTTAACTCCAGCGGGAAAATGTCTGACAATTGGGAATCGGGTCGAGGATTCCCGCCTCTATACTTCTATGACAGGACACGTGGATGTTTGCAGGTATTTGGTTCAATTGGAATAGAGGATATGAATCTTCTTGCAGACATTGTTTCTCTTGAGCGCAGGTCGGAACTCATGGCGTTCATCGATCGCAACAACTCATTTTTTGCGGATTTCCAATCCAGGCGGCTGACCAAGGAGGAAGCTGAGTTCCTCAAAGCCAACTGGTACGAAATATTCTGTTCTGTCCAGAACCGCTTCTTCTTCCACCACAGCAACTACCTTCTGGGACCCATCAACGAATACGACTTGGGACGATCCAAGGATAAGATCAACTGCCAATACGGGTGGGTTAACCTGATAGTCCTGCACGGCATCCTGAAATCACTTGGCGAACTCAACTACGGAACTTACGGAAGGACACTGTTATGTTTCTATCCTCTATACTGGCTAATTGGCGGCCTGATGCTTTGGTATGTTTCAAGGAGCTGGACTATTGTAGTTCTCAGTGTAGCCGGATACAGTGCTACGTTAGGACTATGGACTCCGCAGTTGCTTTTCATGGCGCCCGGATTTAACCCATTCAGGCATTTTTTCGACTTGTCTATCATGGCCCTCATCTGTTTGTATGCGAAGGGCGGTCACTGGTCTGCTCTCTTAGGGATCGTTTTTCTAACCGCCCTCTCAGTCTGCAACGACATTTTTTGGGGGATCTGCATCGCCTGCTCGGCTCTGCTATCTCTCAATCTCATATGGTTTTCATCGATGTCGCGGGAGTATAAGTGGCCGGTTATCATCCTAAACAATCTCGTCATGCTCATTCCCATCGGCCTGGCCATCGCGGTTAGTATTGGCATAGGTTTTAAGAATTACATGGTTCCGTACTATTTCAAAGGGATTATTGGACTTTTGATTGATTATGGGCTGTTGTTGTTCTTCATGATTTCCATAATGGCGGCTTACATCTATCTGCTTGTGCGCTGGAAGAGCATTGATGAGGGTGTCCGCATCGCCATCTTTTTTCTGCTTCTGTATATCCAGGGGTGTTTCATATACTATGTATGGAACAGTTGCATTGGACACATCCTGACTGTTGCGCCCTATTTTCTGATAACCGTCCTAATATTTCTTAACTCAGTCTTCAATCTTAATAGGGCATTTGAACGGTACCGTAGGCCGGTCATGGGGTTCCTGTGTCTGTCCACCATTGGACTGCTGATTGGGGGAATGGTGTTCTATCAAGTGCAGAAATACATATCGATTGGCGTCACCAAGAAATGGCATGTCGTCCATGCATGGGAAAACCCCCGCGCCGGCTTCTCAAGCACTATGGAAGAAGAATTGTTCAAGGAGGCTTGCGAGTTCATCAAGAGGAACACCAAGGACAAGGGCATATACATATTCTCGAAGTACGACACCTTCTTACCATTCCTCTCCGGACGCTACAGTGCCATGAAATACCCGGATCTCCAAGGGTTCCTGATCTCGCCCAAAGAGCGTTCAGATGTGCTTGATCAAATGCGTTCGGAAAAGCCCCATGTGGTTTTCACCGACGCCGATATCGACAGAGACATCGGCATGGACATGATCGCCTTGAACGAATACTTCCATAAGGAGTCAATCCTCCGGTTCATGCGCATCCGAAACATCTATGAAACGTTCAACGAGATCAGGGGTGACTACGTCCTCAAGGATCAGTGCCGTCTGCTGAAGCTCTGGGTGCGCAAGGACCTGACGGAGGATAGCTGCCCGAAATGAGGATCACTGTTGCAACGTCAGTTCTGAGCGGGGGAGATACATCAGGCAGATCGTCGAGAGCGTGTTCTGTAAGAGATTCTGGGAATCGGTACATAATATCGTTCCTTACTGTATTCTTGAACTGAATCAGTAACTGAAATTTTAAGCAAGTTATGCAAAGGTCTCCATTCGCCATTAGTTTAAAGCGAGTTGTGCAAAGCTCTCGCCGAATACTGGACTTGGCGTTTGGGCTTGCATTTTTCATCCCGCTAACCCAGACTGAGGCCTTGGCGTATCTCGACCCTGGTACGGGGAGCTACATCTTCTTCGACATCGAAAGACACCCCCAAAAGAGAGAAGGCATCATTTTGGCTTTCGCGAAATTGTCTGCTTGCGCTTCTGATCCAAGTCCAAAGCTCATCTTTGCTCACATCCTCTGTCCCCATCCGCCTTTTGTTTTCGGCCCGAACGGAGAGCAAACGCCAGTAAACCAACAGACCTATCTTCGCATAGGCCGTGATCACTGGAGCATCAACAAACCAGCTTATGTCAGCCAGATCAAATACACAAACAAAATAACACTTGAAACCATAGACCGAATTCTTGCGCGCTCCATCAAAAAGCCCATCATAATTATCCAAGGCGACCATTCCCTATCATTAGACATAGTTCCTGACATACAAGCAGGCAAGAGGCTCCCTGACGAAACCGCCATCAAGGCTAGAATGGGCATACTCAACGCCTATCTGCTTCCAGCCGCATGCCCTGAAAGCATTGTATACGATTCAATCAGCCCGGTTAATAGCTACAGGATGATCTTCAACTACTATTTCGACACTTCATTTCCGCGTCTGGATGACAAACATTTCTACTCTCCAGACGACATGATTTTCAGATTCACCGACGTGACCGGCATTGTCAAATTCAACGAAAGAGGAGACCCTTAAAAATCTAACTTTTTTTTCATTACCACGCAGGTTGGCATCCAGTCGCCAGCCCTTCAGAAGCAGGTAACCATGAAAAATACTGGGTGCCTGCTATCGGAAACCTTATGATTGGAAAGACGTTGTTCGAAGCTTATGAAGTCTTGGATTTCCGAAAAAGTTATCCAAAGAGTGCTACGAGAACTACGAGATTTTACCCTCTGGGCGGATTCAGCCCCATCTTTAGACGCTAGGCTAAAATCTCTCCAGTCTCTACACCCTTATGGATATGGATAACTATCGAGATGACGAATACGTACTTTTGGAACAAAGCTACTAAAAAAGAAAGGTAAGGAAATTGAGATTTTACAGGGCAACATATTAACATTGGACTGGATGTGTACTGTTTCAAAAAAGTCAAGCCAAATTTTAGTCTTGACAAAGAGATTCACCTCAAATTAATCAAAAAATTATATCGACCCTTGCTTTATCCTGAAGTATTCACAAGTGATGATTTCATTGGATAGGGTATAAAAAAATGGGGCTGTTATTGGGACCCAAGCAAGGTAATTTTCGAGATAATCCTCTTGCGGGCGATTTGGATCATATCCTAACCCATACCGAAGGTCTTTGGGAAGAACTCAGAGGGGAAAGGCTATTTATTACCGGCGGTACTGGTTTTTTCGGCTGCTGGCTTTTGGAGAGTTTTATCCAGGCGAATAATAAGTTCAATCTTAATGCATCAGCACTTGTCCTTACAAGAGATTACGATGTGTTCAAAAAGAATATGCCACACCTTGCTAAAAATCCTATAATCCAATTTCATATCGGAGATATTAAGGACTTCAATTTTCCTGAGGGGGAATTTTCACATATCATCCATGCCGCTGCGACATCAGCTTCTGCCACATTCAAAGGCGAAGACCCTCTATTGAAGTTCGACACCGTTGTCGAAGGCACAAGACATACACTTGAATTTGCTGTTCAGTGTCATGCAAAGAAGTTTCTTCTGACAAGTTCCGGGGCCGTTTATGGCAAGCAACCATCCAACATGACCCATATTGCAGAAGAATATTGTGGCGCCCCCGATCCTACTGACCTGAACTCTGCTTGGGGAGAAAGCAAGCGAGCAGCAGAATTTCTCTGTGCGCTTTATTCAAGAAAATATGGTATCGAAGCCAAGATTGCCCGTTGTTTTTCCTTTGTTGGCCCTCGCTTGCCTTTAGATATCCATTACGCCATCGGAAATTTCATCCGGGATGGGCTCAGAAAGAAGCCTATCATCATTAAAGGCGATGGATCACCTTATAGATCTTATCTGTATATAGCAGACTTGGTTATTTGGCTTTGGACCATTTTGTTTCGTGGAAAGGTTTGCAGGCCATACAATGTTGGATCAGAAGAGGAAATTGATATTTATACTTTAGCAAAGATTGTCGCACAAACGTTTCAGCCTGAATTGGAAGTACGAGTAATGGAGAAGAGGATGCCGAATAGATTTGTGGAACGGTACGTCCCATCAACACAAAGAGCATTCAGAGAATTGGACTTGCATCAGGTTATTGACTTGAAAGAGTCCATCAAACGAACAATCAGATGGTACTCTTCTGAAGGAGGGGCTTTATGTTAACACTCAAATCAATAGAGCCGTTATTTATCTTCGAGATGGCAAATAATCACATGGGGGACGTTGAGCATGGATTGAGAATCATCAGAGAATTTCATCGAATAAGCAGGGACTTTGACTTTCTTTTTGGCTTTAAGCTACAATATCGTCACCTGGATACTTTTATTCATCCCAACTTCAGAGGTCGAGATGATATCAAGTATGTAAAACGGTTCTCGGAGACGCGCCTGGACGATCATCAGATGCTGGCGCTTAAGAAAGAGATGCAAGCATTGGGGTTTGTTACTATATGCACGCCGTTTGATGAGAAGTCAGTGGATTCGATCGAAGAGCATGGGTTCGATGTTATCAAGATTGGCAGTTGCTCGTTTACAGATTGGCCGCTCTTAGAGCGTATAGTAAAAACTGACAAGCCAATCATTGCATCCACGGCCGGTGCTGTTTTGGAGGACATTGACAAAGTGGTCAGTTTCTTTGACCATCGTGGAAAAGATTTCGCACTCATGCATTGCACGGGTGAGTATCCGACACCTGATGCACGATTGCAATTGAATCAGATAGACTTCCTCAAGAAGAGGTATCCACAAGTCAGAATTGGGTATTCGACCCACGAGAATCCAGTTAATGTGGATTCGATTAAAATAGCGATAGCCAAAGGCGCCACAATTTTCGAGAAACATGTGGGTGTCCCAACAGAACGGATTCAAGTAAATGCATATTCAGCGACTCCAGAACAGATAAAACGTTGGTTGGAATCAGCCCAACAGGCCCTCATGATGTGTGGGGTTTCGGGGAAGCGACCTGATTTTGAAAAGGAAGAAATCGCGACTTTACGATCTTTGCAAAGAGGGGTATTCGGCAGAAGGGCGATTGAGAAAGGTGAGAGGATAAGGCTATCAGATGTTTTCTTTGCTATGCCCACGACAGATGATCAGGTTACTGCTAACGACATGTCTAAATACACCGAGTTCTACTCTGAGACAGATATCCCAATGAATGCACCATTGCTCTCAACAAATACTCGTAGGAAAGAGACCAGAGAAAAGGTCTATGATATTGTACAACGAGTGAAGCAGTTTTTACGATCGAGTGGCGTGGTGGTCCCACCAAGAGTTGATTTAGAGATTTCACACCACTACGGTATAGATAACTTCTATGAATTTGGACTTATGATGATGACAATCATAAACCGCGAATACTGCAAAAAGTTGATCGTTCTGTTACCAGGCCAGAAGCATCCGGAACAGTATCATAAAGTTAAGGAAGAGACCTTTCATCTTCTGTACGGTGATGCATGGATCAATCTAAATGGAAAGGTCCGAAAATGCCAGACAGGTGAAGTGGTTGTAGTTGAAAGGGGTGTTAAACATAGTTTCAGCACGGAGACTGGCGTAATTATTGAGGAAATTTCCTCAACTCACCATGTGGAAGACTCGTTCTACACCGATCCAGCTATTGCAGAAAACGAGTATCGTAAGACTTTGCTTACCTACTGGATGGATTAATATTCGGAGCATGGTGTGAAAACTATTATCTGGGATGTGGATGATGTGCTAAACGACCTGATGCGAACATGGTTCGAACGTTGGTGGATACCTTCTCATCTCGGTTGTCCGATAACTTATGACCAGATTTCAAAAAATCCACCACACGAATTATTGGGTGTTAGCAAATCCGAATACCTGGCCTCCCTGGATGAGTTCCGGCTTTCCGAATTGGCACGGGAGATGATGCCTCTTCCTGAAATATTGGCCTGGTTCTATCAGAAAGGTGATCATTTTAGACATATAGCGCTTACTGCCACATCCTTACGGACTGCACCGGTCTCCGCTGCGTGGGTTATGAGACATTTTGGTCGGTGGATTCGATCTTTTCACTTAGTCCCCTCAATGCGCCAGGGTGAAAAGATACCGGTCTATGACCAATCGAAAGAGGAGTTTCTCCGTTGGTGGGGCAAAGGCGATATACTGGTGGATGATAACCCGCTGAATATAGACGTGGCAGAGGTCCTTGGGATCCAAACTGTGCTCATACCGCGTCCTTGGAATCAAAGTCGATTGACTTTGGGGGAGGTTCTTTGTGTTTTGACAAGATTGGCAGAATAAATCTCGTCTGTTTGGAAGTTAAGGAGGAGATAGAGAATAATGAAATTGTCGGACTATGTGATTCAGCGTGTTTCTCAAGAGGTAAAGCACGTGTTTATGCTTGCTGGCGGCGGATGTATGCACCTTGTAGACTCTGTGGGAAGATGTCGGGATATCGAATACATTTGCAATCTCCACGAGCAAGCTTGTGCTATTGCAGCAGACGCCTATAGCCAATACACAAACAATATTGGTGTGGCTTTGGTAACGACCGGACCTGGTGGGACTAACACAGTTACTGGGGTGGGAGCAGCCTGGCTTGACTCCACCCCTTGTCTGTTCATTTCTGGCCAGGTGAAGCGGGCTGATCTTTCAGTAGGACGTGGCGTTCGACAAATGGGATTTCAGGAAATCAATATCGTGGATATAGTTAGGCCAATTACCAAATACGTGGTAACGGTGACCGAGCCGACCTCAATACGCTATCATCTCGAAAAAGCCCTCTATCTTGCCCGACATAGGAGGCCTGGACCTGTATGGATTGATATTCCCCTCGACGTTCAAACTGCCGAGATCGATCCAAACAAGATTCAGAATTTTGATCCTGCTGAAATTGGGAATCCATTCGATCAAGATTTACTCAAACAGCAGGTGAGCCATACCATACAGCTTCTCAACAAGGCAGAAAGGCCGGTTATACTTGTCGGAAATGGTGTGAGATTAGCGAAAGGAATTGATGATTTCCTAAGGTTGATTGAAATCTTAAGGGTCCCAGTGCTTACTACTTGGAAAACGATTGATTTTTTGCCCGATGATCATCCGCTCTATATCGGTCGGCCAGGATCGGTTGGACAGCGCGGGGCAAACTTTGCTCAGCAGAACTCTGACTGGATTCTGATCCTGGGTGCACGTTTAGATCTTGGACAGACCGGGTACAATCACCATAACTTCGCCCGATGCGCTAAAAAGATCATGGTAGATATTGATTCGGCCGAGATCATGAAAATGGACATGATGATCGATGTGCCTGCGTGTGTTGATGCCTCGCTCTTTATACAAGAATTCCTTCGCCAACAACACTCCATCGTATTTCGTGACCGTTCTTCCTGGATAGCTCGTTGTCAGGAATGGAAAAAAAGATATCCAGTTATTTTGCCAGACTATTGGGAAGAACAAGAAGGTGTAAATAACTATGTGTTGATAGATGTGCTGTCTGAGGAATTATCTGGGAATGATCCTCTTGTACCGGGCAGTTCGGGAGCTTGCAGTGAGATTACCATGCAGTCCTTCAGGGTTAAACAGGGAATGCGCATCCTCAATAGCCAGGGGTTAGGGGCAATGGGATTTGGTATCCCTGCAAGTATTGGTGGCTGTTTGGCGAGTGGGAAAAAACGTACGATCTGTATTGATGGGGATGGCGGTTTCCAGTTAAATATCCAGGAACTTGAGACTGTCAGACGCTTGAATTTGCCAATTAAGTTTTTTGTTTTAAATAATAATGGATATGCATCTATTCGGGCAACACAGCGTACTCATTTCGACGGACATTACGTAGGGAGCGATCCGTCAAGCGGTCTGACATTACCAAATCTAATAAAAATAGCTGAAGCTTATGATATTAAAACCTTCACAATTGATAGCCATGCTGGTATTAGCAGGAAAATCAGGGAAATTTTAGAATATGATGGGCCCGTTATTTGCGATGTAAAAATAACACCAAATCAATTTACTGCGCCACGCATCTCGTCTACAGTGACACCTGACGGAACTATGGTTTCTAAGCCACTCGAAGATCTATGGCCTTCCCTGGACCGTGAAGAATTCTTGAGTAATATGATGATACCATTAAAGGAACTGTAGCACGCATGGATGTAATTTGGGGTGAGGATCAATATTAAGAAGGAGAGCGATTAATTGGAAGAAAGGGGATAGATAAATGAATGGTAGAAACAGTTCATTTCCGAAGATAAGCATATTGATTCCAACTTATAATCGAGCTCATTACTTAGTAGATGCGATTGAGAGTTCATTAATACAGGATTACCCAAATTTTGAAGTGATCGTTTCTGATAACCATTCAACAGACGAGACTGAGGAATGTGTAAAAAAATATTTGTCCGATCCAAGATTCCGCTACTATAGAAACGCGACTAATTTAGGCAGTGGGACGAATTACAAAATGTTACTGTATGAGTATGCTAGGGGTGAGTATGGTCATTTTCTTGCAGACGATGACTATTTCATTGATAAAAATCACCTGAGAAAGGCTATGCAAATAATAAAGAAATATAATGTTAAGGTTGTTTTTTCGGCAGGAGTTTCAAAATACGTAGAATGTGAAAGAAAAGATCAAATTTTATCTTTGGGCCTCGATGAAGTAGTTTCCCGACAATGGTGGCTTGAAAATTTATGTAAAACAAAATATGGCTTAACATATTTTCCATCTTGTGGTAGCGGAATGCTTTTTGAGATAGAAAAGGCAAAAAAATTAGGTGCTTTAAAAGGTCAACTATACGGAGATTATGGATTTGCTCTTCAATGTATTATCACAGATAAGCAAACTGGGTATATAAAAGAGCCCAGCTTCGTGGCGAGAAGGCACGCAGGGCAGGACGGTAGGACTTCCTATGAGAATGCGTTTCAAGGAATGTTGATCTTTAACACTATGTATGAATTAGGCTGTCAACTTAATTTGGATAGGAAAACTCTGGAAAAAATAAGATTTAGAGGGTTTAAGTATTTAACAATGGGATTTTTAATGCCTAACTGGATAAACGAAAGGGGAAAATCTTTATCATCATTGTTTTTTTTTCTTAAAGAGTTAAAAAAGTTTGATAAACGCTTACCCCTGGAAACGATATTCGATATTAATACAATGACCCAATTTATATTCTACAATACCAAAATCTATCGTGTTCTAGAAAAAGTCTACCTAAGCTATAGGAATTGCAGACTATCAAATTATTTAAGAGATAAAAAGCTCAAGATGAAAACATTGGGTAAATTTCTAACCAAAAATATTTGAAATTTCCTCAATAGTATCCTCCCCCTTCGAGGGGGGAGGATTAAGGTGGGGGTGGACGAAATAAAGACCGTTCGGTCCCCCCTCCCCTTTATCCCCTCCCGCCGAAGGGAGGGGAGATTTTTGGGAGACATTTCAGAGAAAGTTAGAGATAAATTCTCAGATTTAAACATGTAAGAATCTACGCCTCTTCCGGGACTTCGCCCGGAAGAAGTGGCCCCTTCGGGGCAGTCGTTATTGATAACTTTGTAGTCTGGAACGATCATCGAATAGACTCCAATCTGGTATACGTTTAAGAATGGTGCGATGGCAATACTGTTAAGTTATCCACAGAGTGCTACAAGAGCTCCGAGATTTTGCCCGTGGGGCCGCCCAGCCACACCCAGGGGGCGCTGGGCTAAAATCTCTCCGCTCTTTACCCCTCTATGGATAACTCCTCATGGATCTCTTGCGTCTTTGAGGGCCGTTGACTTCGTCGATGACTTCTCCTATCCTGTGCTTCATGTCAAGGAGGAAAGACCGATGAAGATGCCCGATGAATTCTCTCAATCTTATCAACCTTATCTTACCGGAATTTATGATTGTGTCGATCGCATTGTACTCAATGCCTATTTTATCTTTGCCCAGTCCGCCGGAGGATTCAGAACCTGGTGGCGTCAGATGAGAGGAAGCGATGAGGATCTCGACAATACCCATCTCATGCGGTTTGCGGGTCGCTTTAGCCGACGGATTCATGCTTATGCCAGGAAGCAGGGTATTGCCTTGATTCACTGTCAGCGGGGGGAGCGCAAGTACGAATTGGCTGAAGAGCATATTCCCAAAGACCCTGCTTTCCGAGGTATCTTCTGCATCATCGCTGCCTTGGCACCGATGCCAGTGTTCCAAGTCCAACGCTCCGAGAAGGGCATCACCAACATCAAAACCAAGATGAGCTACGTCAATCATTATTCCTTCCACATCATGGACCCCGAATGGGGTCACCTCGTGATCAAACTCTGTCCTCATCCACCCTTTAATGCTCAAGTGATCCTTAACGGTCATGAATATGTAGCCCGTCAGGCCCAGAAAAGTAAAGTCTCCTTCACCAAAGAGGGGAACTGTTTTACAGAGATCTCCGACGCCGCAGGCTTGGCCAGAATCGCAGACACCATGAGAGCCTCGAGCTCTGTAGGGCGCCTGGTTCGGGCCTGTGAGCGTTGGATTTATGGATGTTTGTGCTTTGCTTTGGAAAGTGGGGAGCAGCGCAAGAGTGGATTTATCTATTCCTATTCGGTCTACCAGAGCGAATATAGTCGCAACCTTCTCTTCACGCGAGGGCGCTACTTGGATCAGGTGTTTCAGAGTGTCATTGATCGAACGAGAGCCCCCTTGAACCTCAAGATGGTCAAGACCATCTTTGGCTCCAAGCATCGTCCACTCTTCCAATGGAAGAAAAAGCGAACCTCTCCTCGATGTGAGGCCGTGGTCGAGAGACCTGTCTATGATCTGACGATCTTCAAAATTCATTTCGGGAAATTGACGATCAAGATGTATAGCAAAGGCGAGCGCGTCCTGCGAATCGAGGTGATTGTTCACAACACCAAGCAACTGCACTGTCGGAAAAGGATCGGTTGCTTTCCCCAAATGATTACCCTGCTCATGAGCATCCTGGAGCGGTTTCTGAAGGTGTTGCGGGGGGTAGACGTTTCCTACATCGACAACGGAAGACTGGATAACTGGTCCCTTGCCTCGAAGGTGGGGCAGACCCGAGTTGGAGGGATTGATGTCAATCGGCCTCGAATGCGAGCCGTGATGAAAGGGGTCATGGGTCTCTCGGTCAATCCGCGAGGCTTCACAGCGTCGGAGCTTGCAGGAAGAGTCAAAGAAATCCTTGGCGATTCCATCCCCGATTATCATGCTCGGCATGCTTCTTACGATCTGAAGAAGCTTCGTGGGAAGGACTTGGTCCGGCGGATCAAGCACTCTCGATTCTACGAGCCATCCCCGGAGGGCCTGCGAGCGATGGCGGGTTTCATCGTGTTGCGCGAAAAGGTTTTGATTCCACTGCTTGCAGGAGCCTGCAACCGTAAACCCGGACCAAAGCCAAGTAATCGATCCCAGATTGATATCCATTATGAAAACATCCAAAGTGAGATGCAAAACATTTTTGAAACTATTGGCATTGCCGCTTAGTCATATCGACAACCTTTTGTCGATATCAATTTCCTAAGGGCCTAAGGACCAAATAAGTGGAGCCCCACGGGCAAGGCTGTGGACTTCTGCTGCCGGGGTAAAATTTTTGGTATCTCTATTAAACTAAAGAAGTGAGGGGAAAAGTTGGACTTTTTCATAAAAGTTAGCAGGTTCGACGAAAAAAAGAAATTATGGGTCCTGGTGGGGATCGCCTTTTTCTTAAGGCTCTACTTGGTTCTTACCTCAGCGGGCATTTCCCCGGACGGGACTGAGTATCTGAAGGCAGCAAAATTTTTTCTAAAGGGGGACTATTATCAAGGATTCTCAAACGCCGTTCCACCTTTTTACCCAACAGTAATTAGTTTAACTTCTTTGCTCGTAGGAGATTTGGAATTGGCTGGGAAGTTCGTTTCTCTTTTCTTCGGGACACTTACAGTAATCCCTATTTACATTCTTGGCAAAAGACTTTTCAATGAAAAGGTGGGATTTTATTCTGCTCTTCTTCTAACCTTTCACCCCTACCTCGCTCAGTTCTCAGGTAGTGTCCTGACAGAAAGCACCTTTACTTTTTTGATGGCTTGGACTGTTTTAATTGGATGGAAGGCCCTTCAATTTAAGTCATGGAGAGCAATGTTCTCTGTGGGTTTGTTACTGGGGGTTGCCTATTTAACCAGGCCAGAGGGGATTGGGTTTGTGGTCCTCTTTCTTCTTTGGATTTTCTTTTTTGATGGAGCCAAGTTTTGGAACCATCTTGTCAGGAAGCTCTTCATGACAGGCTCTTTATTGATTGCCACCCTATTATTTGCCTTACCTTATATCTTATTTCTCCATGGAATCACAGGGAAATGGATCGTGAGTCGGAAACTCGGGTTTTGAGAAATGAAAGAAATAATGATGAAATTCGTTCAGTTTACAGGATTTTCTTATTGGAACATCCTTCCCAACCTTCCCTGGAGGGTTTATCGATTTCTTCAAGTATACTATCCGACCTTAATCTTCTTGGCTGTAATGGGGATTCTCTTGAGGTGGAAGAGGAGGGCCTTCGAGAAAGCAGAACTCTTTATCTTATCCTTTCTTGTATTTCACCTCATAACCATCTCCGCTTTTAGCCCGGGATCGAAGAGATTCGCCACCTATCTTGTTGCGATTACTATCCCTTGGGCAGCGATTGGAATTTATGAAATAAGAAATATGTTCGTGAGGATTAAATATAAATACGGACTTCAATCGTTCCATGCTTTTCTCATTTTGATCATTATCCTACAATTGCCTTTGGCTCTAAAACCAATCCGGATTGAAAAAGTTGAACAGAAAGCCGTTGGTCTATGGCTGAAGGAGAATGTAAAAAAGGATTCAATGATCGCAGCCATTAACCCTCAAGAGGCATTTTATGCGGATGGGAAATGGGTTCAGATACCCAGGGAAATCGGAAATTATCAAGAATTGATGAAATTCGTGAAAGATAGAAAAGCAAATTATCTTATCGTTGACGGTTCATTAAGGAAAAAGATTCAAAATTTCATGGAATTTATCGATAAAAGGGAGTTGAAAGAAATTTATAGGTTTACTAAGAATAATGAAACGAAGACAATAGCTTATGAGATCATTGACTAAATTACTTTGAGGGCTTTGATGGGAATTAGTCAAAAGGTCTTAGTGATCATTCCCTTCTTTAATGAAGAGGGTTCTATAAAGAAGGTGATTGAGGGGGTAAGAATTCGTCAATTCACCCTAAAAAAGATATAGGAGTCCAAAAAAATAAAAAAACTCCTTTTGGGCAAGAGGTTTCAGTGATATAGAATATCACCTGTAAAGGGATCAGAAAGAAGTCTTTTGAATTGAGTTTATGTCCAGATGGATGAAGCAGATATCCATGGTAAACAGAGTGAAAGGACAAGGGGGTGGTTTGTCGAAAAATGGAGGAGTCAGGGTGTCCGATGTGGGGTCAGGCTTGCAATATTTGGATTTGTGATCAAATATTGCTCTACGTTTTATTTGACAGAAATATATCTCTTTGCTACGATAAAATGAACTAAATCAATTCGGGAAACTCGAATCATTCAGGGAGGCATTAAATGAGCC
>Ga0194125_10002244_pt1 | contig 32194 bp, 15 predicted proteins | sample TA2KigC250mmetaG_FD_148626 | JGI IMG/M metagenome (GOLD analysis project Ga0194125, IMG submission 148626) | Freshwater microbial communities from Lake Tanganyika, Tanzania - TA2015034 Kigoma Deep Cast 250m | ecosystem: Environmental > Aquatic > Freshwater > Lake | place: Tanzania: Lake...
TCACCAGAAGGCCGACGACCGCGTGGACTGGAAGCGGTTCGTCGCGATCGACCCGATCTGGTTCGACGAGGCGGGGATCCTGCGGACGCGCCTTTCGCGAGGCACGGCCCAACCCGCGCCGTGACGCCATCCCTGATGCTGGAGGGGCGAGCTACCGCGAGCCCGGACGGTGGGTTCGGGATCCCCGCCAGCGGCCTCGCGTAGCTCGGCCCTCCATCAGCGTGGGATGCGGGATGCGCGCTTCTGGAGGGGCGAGCTACCGCGAGCCCGGACGGTGGATTCGGGATCCCCGCTGGCGGCCTCGCATAGCTCGGCCCTCCATCAGCGCGGGATGCGGGATGCGCGCTTCTGGAGGGGCGAGCTACGCGAGCCCGGACGGCGGATTCGGGATCCTCGCCAGCGGCCTCGCGTAGCTCGGCCCTCCATCTGCGCGGGATGGGGGCTGCACGATTCTGGAGGGGCGAGCTACCGCGAGCCCGGACGGTGGATTCGGGATCCCCGCCGGCGGCCTCGCGTAGCTCGGCCCTCCATGAGCGGGGACTGCTGCGCCACCGAGGCCCCGCCGGCGGCCTCGCGTAGCTCGGCCCTCCATCAGCGTGGGATGCGGGATGCGCGCTTCTGGAGGGGCGAGCTACCGCGAGCCCGAATTCGGCCCTCCATAATCGAAGACGGGTGTTGACCGATGATGGGCCGCACCTACCATCAGCGCATGGCCCTGCCGGAACGAACAAGGCCCGCGCACCCGACGCCTGTCGAACGGGCGGATCGCCCGACGCTGGTCTTCCTGACTGTCTGTGCTCGCGACCGGCGACCTCTCCTTGCATCGCCCTCTGCCCACGAGCTTCTGCGTACCGCCTGGCGGGCGGCGGATCGATGGGTCGTTGGCAACTACATCGTCATGCCGGACCACATCCATCTCTTCTGCAGTCCCGCCGATCCCGCGACCCGCCTGCGGGTGTGGATCGAATACTGGCAATGGCTCGTCACGCGGCAATGGCCGGTCGCATCGGAGAAACCGCTTTGGCAGAAGGACTACTGGGACACCCAACTGCGAACCGGACAGAGCTACTCGGCCAAGTGGGATTACGTGCGTCGAAATCCGGTGCGTGCGGGCTTGGTCAGCGATCCGGATGAGTGGCCCCATCAAGGACAGATATCACTGCTGCCGTGGACGGAACGCTGATCCGCGCGCCACCCCATGTCCGCTCGCGGCCTCGCATAGCTCGGCCCTCCATCTGCGCAGGATCCGGGATGCACGCTTCTGGAGGGGCGAGCTACCGCGAGCCCGGACGGTGGATTCGGGATCCCCCCTGCGGCCTCGCGTAGCTCGGCCCTCCATCAGCGGGGACTGCTGCGCCACCGTGGCCCCGCCAGCGCCCTCGCGTAGCTCGGCCCTCCATGAGCGGGGACTGCTGCGTCACCGTGGCCCCGCCGCCGGCCTCGCGTAGCTCGGCCCTCCATCATCGATCGACGAATCACCGTGCGCTCATGGATGCCGGACCGGTGACAACACCCCGTGCCGCTCGAACCACCGCCGAATGGCCGCGTAGATCTCGGCCTGTTTCCCTCCGATGGGGTGCCCTTCGCCGGCGTAGACGATCCGTTCGGTCGCGACGCCGTTGCGGTCGAGGATCGCCTTCAGGGACTCGGACTGCCCGGGCCGCACGGTCGTGTCATCCGCGCCGTGGATCATCAGGAACGGCGTCCGGATGCGTCCCGCCGCGGCCTCGGACGGTGCCGCATAACCCTCCTGCGGCGCGATCCCGCTACCGGTGATCGCGGCGGCCGCAAGCAGGTTGGTGGTCGTGGCGGCGAGGCCGATGGTGACGAAGCCGCCCATGCTGTGCCCGAAGGCGGCGATGCGCTTCGGGTCGACGTCGGGCATCGCGCGCAGGATCTCGATGCAGGTTCGCGCGCGCCGGAGGTTCTCCTCGCTCGCGCCGAAGTTCGGTCGCCCGCCGCTCCGCCCGCCCGCCGCGGCGCGCATGTCTCCGGCCGCCTTCGCGTTGTGGGTGTAGTCCGGCGCGATGCAGACGAGGCCCCACCTCGCAAAATCGCGCGCCCGCGCCAGACCGAAGGCCTCCGCGCTGCCGCCGAGTCCGTGGCTGATCAGGACGGCGGGGAAGGGGCCCTGGCCCGCGGGCTTCACCAGGATGCCCGACACCTCCCCGGCGCCGCTGCCGCAGATCCACCGCTCGCCGTCGAGCCGGAAGCCCGGGACGGTGGCGGCAGAGGGCAAGGGTGCGGGCTGGGGTCCTGGCGCTCTGGCCGTCGGAAGGCCTCCGCCGATCGCCCGGGCGCCGTACGCCAGCGCGGCCTCGGTTTCGGCGTCGAATCCGTCCTGCCCGCGGGTGCCGCGCAGCACGTCGACGGCGTAGACGCCGAGGTAGTCGCAGCCGATGCGCTCGGCGGCCTTCATGACGTCCATCAGCGAGCCGGTGCCGCCGCCGGAGGCGTCGAGCATTTCGAAGTAGAGCTTCGTTTTCCCGCCCCAGTCCTCGAACGGCGAGTCGCGGCTGCCGGTTTCGGCGTAGCTGCGGCCGGTGAGACCGTTCTGGCCCACGGCGCAGCCGCGCGCGACGCAGTGGTCGCCGATGACCCGCATCTGCACGGGGCCGTCGAGGCTTCCGACGTTCAGCGTCACGAGCAGCGGCGTCTTCCGGAACGTGGCGGCCGCGTCGTCGACCGCCTTCTTCACGGTCTCGAGCCAGAGCTCGTGGGAGTAGGTTCGTCCGTCGCTCGCCGCCTTCTGCACGAAGATCCGCTTGAACTCCGGCTCCGCGGCGTTGATGCGGCGGAAACGGTAGGGGTTGGTCTCGGCGCCCGGCGTCACGTCGACGAAGAGCACGTTCGGATCGCCGTCGTACTTGCGCGCCACCTCGCGAAGGAAGCGGTTCGCGTGACGGACGTAGACCGGGTCCCAGGCCAGCGGGATGTCGGTGCGCGACGACTCGGAACGAACCGTGACCGCGCCGGCGTCGAGCACGAACCGCGGGGTGGGGTGGGCGGCGGCCGGATCGGGCCAGGTGCCGCTGGAGGACCACATGATCCGCAGCGCCACCTTCTTCCCCGCCGCGATCCACGGCGCGATGCGGCGGTCGATCGCGCTCCAGTCGAATGAGCCCTCGCGCGTTTCGACGTCGCTCCAGTAGACCGTGAACAGCGCGCCGGCGATGTGCGGGTTCGCGGCCGCCGCGGGATCGTCCTGGTGGCGGTAGGATGCAAAGAACAGCAGCCCGCCGCCGGACACGGACGTCGGGGCAGGCGGGACGGCGGGAGAGGGCGCCCCTCCCTCCGGGGCGTCGGCGCCGACGGAGCGGCGCCCTCCAGGGACGTCCGGGCGCGACGGGAACGCGCCCTCGTGCTCCTCCCGGGTCACAACGCCGTCGCGGTTCCGGTCGAGACGGTCGAACAGCGCGGGCGGACCGCGGAACTCCCCGCGCGACAGCCGTCCGTCCCGGTTCTCATCGCCGCGCTGCAGGATGAAATCGAACGACGGAACGCGACCGCGCTCCTGCGCCGCCTCGCCGGGTTGCCGTCGCGCGGCCTGCGGGCGGTCGGCGGGGGACGTGGAGGCCTCGCTCTCCGATGTCGTCGTCTTCCCAGGATCGGCCGGTCCGGCGACAACGGAGCCCCGCGTGGTCGCCTGCGCCGGGGCGGACAGGACGAGGGACGCGACGAGAAGGGCGGCCAGGGTTCCTGCGGATGCCGGGTTCATGGATGAACAACGGTCCACCCGGGACCGTTATTGCCGTCGTTACGGGGCGGGCTTGGGCGCGCCGATGTCGTAGACGAACAACCGGCCGTCGCCGCGGAGATAGAGGCGGCCGCCGCAGACGACGGGATGGGCGAGGTAGGTGTTCGCCGGGCGCCGGGGCAGGTCGAAGCGGCTGACGATCTCGAAGCCGCGGGGCTTGACCTCGAGCAGGTACATCGCGCCCTGGTAGCCCAACGCGTAGATCATCCCGTCCGCCCAGGTCAGCCCCACCTTGCCCATCGTGCGGTCCTCCTGGAGCGATTCGCCGGTGGCGAAGTCGACGCAGTAGAACCGCTTGCCGCCCTGCCGGCACGAGGCGCCGAAGAGCCGGTCGCCGATCAGGATCGAGCCCGAGTGACAGTTGTCGAGCTCCTCGCGGTGCCACGCGACGGAGGCGGAGCGGGAATCGTCGGCGATCCGGATCAGCGTGCCGCCGGAGGAATGCCCGCAGGCGACGAAGATGCAGCCGTCGCGGTAGACGGGCGTCAGCGAGTTCTGCGGCGAGCGCGGCACGAGGGGCACCGTCCACAGGAGGCGTCCGGTGGCGGGGTCGAGCGACACGACGGACTTCTGCGTCATGCTGATCCACTGGCGGACGCCGCGGTGGGTGATGAGGGAGGGCGAGCAGTACGCCGCGGAGTGCTGGATCTCCGTGTTGGCCCAGAGGGTCGCCCCGGTCTTCGCGTCGAGGGCGACGACCCGCCCCCTGGGTCCGCCCGGCATGCAGTAGAGCCTGCCGCCGTCGACCAGGAGGTTCTCCGCCAGGCCCCAGATGCCCCACGTCGCGTCGAAGCGCTCCACCGTGTCGACGGTCCAGAGCACGCGGCCGGTCGCCGCCTCGCAGGCCGTCAGGGGGCCCTCGGGATTGAGGAGATACACGACACCGTCGCTCCACGTCGGCGTCGAGCGCGAGCCGGGGCTCGCCTTCGTCCAGGCGGGGCCGCTGGGCGTCTTCCACAGGAGCCGGCCGTCGAGGTCGAGCGCGACGATCATCTCGGTCTCGCCGAAGTTGCCCGCCGTGAAGACCCTCCCGTCCGCGATCACGACGCCGGAGTAGCCCTTCCCGCAGTCCGCATGCTCCCAGAGCAGCTTCGGCCCGCCCTCGGGCCAGCGCTTCAGCAGGCCGGTCTCCGTCGACAGGTTGGTGCGCCCCGGCCCGTGATGCTCCGGCCACGCGGCGGCCGGTGCGCCGCCGGGGGCGAGGCCCGTGGAGAGCAGAGAGGCGGCGAGGATGACCGGGCGGAATGCGTTCATGGGCGCGATCAGACCAAGGTTCGCGTCCGAACTCAAGCCGGCGGAATCCGCATTCGGCGGAGGGGCAGACAAGTGTGTCTGCCCCACGGGGGATGTGGCGTGGGGCAGACACTCCCGCCTGTCTGGCGAGGATCCGGGAGCAGGGGGCGCTTCACCCCGCGGCGAAAGTCGCCGCCAGCGCGGCGAAGCACTTGCGCGCCGCGTCGACGGGATCGTAGCCCAGCTGCTTCGAGATCATCGCGCTGACCTCGACAACCACGGGGCCGCTCCACGCATGCTTCCGCAGCAGCGCCGCGTACTGCGCGTAATCGATGCGGCCCTCGCCGGGCAGGAGGAACTTCACCTTCTCCGGCGTGCCCTCGACGTCCTTGACGTGGATGAACCGCGTCTCCGGCAGCAGGGCCTCCAGCGTCGCCGCGAGGTCCATGCCCTGCACGGCGAAGTGGCTGAAGTCGTAGCAGAGCTTCACCGCCGGGCTCGCGGCCTGCCTGTGCAGCCAGAGCAGGCGCTCGGGTGAGTTCACCGCGCTGCCGACGTGGGGTTTCAGGCACACGGTGATTGCGCTGTCGGCCGCCGCCTTCGCCCAGTCGCGGACGCGTGCCGCCATGCGGTCGCGGAGTGCGTCCCACTCGGCCGGCTTGCCGCCCAGCACCGTCTCGAGGACGGGCGGCGACTCCGGCGCGAGGTCGCGGGCCAGTCCGGCCGCGGCGCGGATGCGATCGAGGTTCGCTGTGTGCGCGGCGTCGTCCGCGGCAAGGCTGAGGTTGTCCATGAGCGCGGAGACGGCGAGACGGTTCTCCGCCAGCGACGCGCGCAGCGCCTTCCGGTCGCCCGCGGACAGCGCCTTCGGCTCGGCCGGAAACCCGGGCATGAGCGCCAGTTCGACGTTGCGGTAGCCGATCCCTGCGCAGGTCTTCAGCGCCTCGGCGAGCGGCATCGATTTCATCCCGTACAGGCTGAAACCGAGGCTGACGGCCGGCGCCGCGGCAACGGCCGGGCGCGGATTCAGCGCCACGGCGGTCCCCGCTGCGCCGAGCGCGCGGACGAAGGCTCTTCGATTCATGGCGGCCGTTCCTCCCGGATGCCGTCCACTATGTCACGTGATCGTCGCCGGGTTCAATCGCGGCGCGTCGCTTCAGCGGGCGCATCCCGGCTCATGGCGCGGACCGCCGGGTGAGTGGCCCAACGGAGTCCTCACGCTCCGCGTGAGGACTGCCCCCGGAAGCCGGCTCATCACGCGGAGCGTGATGACCACTTTGCGGTGGCGTCGTGGTCGGACGTTGCGCCATCAGCCTCGGAGGCGCGCCCGTCAGGATCACCCTTCGCCGACGCGCATGAACTCGATGCGATGCCGGGCGGCGGGGTGGCGCTCGGACGGGCCTGCCACAAGCATGGCCATGGCGCCGGGCTGCGGGTGCGCGCGGAGCCAGGCGCCGGCGAAGTCGCGCCAGTCCTCCGGGTCGGCGTCGACCACGACGGGGTGGACGCCGTAGGAGAACGCCAGCCCGCGGCAGACCGCCTCGTCACGGCTTGCGGCGACGACCCACACCGGCGGGTTGAACCGCGAGATCATCCGTGCCGTGGCCCCGCTCCGCGTGGGGACGAACACCGCCGCACAGGGCACGGTGGCCAGCGCGTTCTCCACGAGCGCCGCGATCGCCTCGGTGGTGGCGGCCGGCGGCCGGCGGCCGAGCGCGGCCTTCCAGTCGTCGGGCCGCAGCGCCGGGCGGTGGGCCTCGGTGTGCGCCGCGATCTTCGCCAGCATCGCGACGGACTCCTCCGGATACCGGCCCATGGCCGACTCGCCCGAAAGCATGATGCAGTCCGTGCCGTCCAGGATCGCGTTGGCCACGTCGGTCGCCTCCGCGCGCGTCGGCAGGCGGCTGGCGGTCATCGACTCGAGCATCTGTGTCGCCGTGATGACCGGCTTGCCCGCCAGGCTGGCCCGCGCAATGAGCTGCTTCTGCAGGATCGCCATCTCCTCGATCGGGACCTCGACGCCGAGATCGCCTCGCGCCACCATGATGCCGTCCGCCGCCCCCAGGATCGCGTCGAAGTGCTTCAAGGCGCCCGCCCGCTCGATCTTCGCGATGAGGAACGGCTGCCGGCCGAGGGACTGCGAGGCGGACCGCACGGCCTCGATGTCGGCGGCGGTTTCGACGAAGGACTGGCTCACCGCGTCCACGCCGTTCGCCAGCGCGAACTCAAGGCACGCCCGGTCGTGGTCCGTGAAGGCCCCGATGCCCAGGTCGATGCCGGGGAGGTTGAGCCCTTTGCGGGACCGCAGTTCGCCGCCGACGACGACCGTGCAATGGACGTCGCGGTCCTCCGCCGAGCGGACGACGAGTTGAATGAGGCCGTCGTTCAGGTAGAGGCGGTCCCCTGGCTTCACGACCCGCGGCAGCCGCGCGAAGCTCATCGAGACCCGCCGCCCGTCGCCGACGATCTCCTCCGCGGCGAGGGTGAAGTCCTCGCCCGCGCGGAGTTCGACCGGCTCGGGCGCGATCGTCCCGACGCGCATCTTCGGCCCGGGCAGGTCGGCCATGATCGTGACGCGGCAGCCCGTCGCCCGCTCCGCCCCGCGGATGCGCGCGATGCGCGTCCCGTGTTCGGCGAAGCTGCCGTGCGAGAAGTTGAGCCGCGCGACGCGGACGCCCGCGCGGAGGAGCCGCGCGAGCATGTCCGGCGATTCCGACGCCGGCCCGATGGTCGCGACGATCTTCGTCTTGTGAAGGGGCAGATGCATGACGTCAGTGTGCCGGGATCCGGATTCGAAGGGAATCCGTTTTCCCTTCGTCCGGGCCGCGGATACCGCCGTGCGAGGGATCTCCTCGGCGATTCAGATTCCGCGCGATCCGGGGGGCGGGCGGGGCGGACAGGAGTGCCTGCCCCGCGTGGGAGGTGGCGCGGGTTCGGACCCAGGCCCGGGATGCCAGCCCCGCCCGGGAGGAAGACAACCGGGCGGAGCGCAGGCTTCCAAGGATTGGACGGCGCCCGCCCCGGGGTTCCAAGGTTTGGAAGGGTCGCGTTCCATCTGCCCGAGCCTCTCTTCCTGTCCGCCGCCGACCGGCGTGCATTCGACGAACCACCCGCGCTCGCCGAGTCAACGCTGCCCAAGGGCGAGGGTATGGACCTGGTCGGCGGCGGTGGCGGGGAAGGTCCTCGTCGTCCCGTCGAGCAATGTCACTTTCACCTCGGCGCTCGTGGCTTGGCCGAGGCCGAAGTGGGCGTCGAGCGCGCCGCCGCTCTTGTAGCTGTGGTTGCTGTGAATCCAGCGGGATTGCTTCCGGCCGGCCGCGGTGACTTCGACCCGTGCGCCGATGAGTTCGGCGTCCTTGAGGCCGCTGAATCGCAGTCGCAGCCAGTGGTTCGCCTGCGCGCCGGGAGCGCCGGTGTTCACGTACACCTTGTCGTGGTAGCGTTCGGGGCCGACGCCGGCGAGGCCGCCGCCGCTGTTGTCCGGGTCGCAGGCGATGACGATGTCCAGCCGGCCGTCGTTGTTGAGGTCGGCGGACTCGCCGCTGATGCCGGTGCTGTCGAGACCGCTGAACGTCGTCGGCTTCACCTCGAACGTGCCGTCGCCGCGATTCAAGAAAAGCGCGGCGCGATAGTCCGGGCGCGTCGGCTGTTCGTGACGGTCGAGCACGACCAGGTCGAGCCAGCCGTCGTTGTCGAAGTCGCCGAACATGGCGTTGGCGAAATAGAACCGGTCATCGAGCGGATGTCGTTGTTTGCGGCCGGGCTGGCTGGGGTAGGTCGGGCTGCGCGGCTTCCAGGTCTCGGCGGCAGGCGGGATGGCCACGTCGAAGAAGCGATACCATTGCCGGTAGGTCCAATTCAACGCGTCGAGGCCGGCGGCGCTGGTGGCTTCCTTGAACTGGAAATGGCCCAGATTGCGCCAGAAACGGCCCCCGACGTCTTCCGCCCGTGGCGCCCAGCCGGGATCGCTGGGGCCGATGGCCAGCACGTCCTGCAAACCGTCGTTGTCCACGTCGGCGAAGAAGAGATACGGCAGGCCGGGCGCCTGGCCGACCGGCTCGTGAAGTTCTTCGTCGCGGTCGTATTTCAGGCGCGCTTCGCAGGCGAGGCCGTTGCCGGTGACCTTCTCGAAGCGCAGCGTGCCGGTTTCCGCGAGCAGGTTCTTCCAGCAGAAGACGCCCTGCCGGTATTCGCCCGGCGAGTAGGGCAGGAGCGGTTGCCGCACGTCGCAGTGAAACGATTGCACCAGGTCGAGGTCGCCGTCGTTGTCGAGGTCGCGCAGCGTGATGCCGGGGCCGGCCTTGTCCTTGGCCGAGTCGCGGTGGAACCCGCCGAAGTCCGGGACCAGCGGCGTGCCGCCGATGTCTTGAAATCTGCCGTCTTCGAACCTGGTGCCGTTCGGTTTGAAGACGTAGAGCCGGCTGTGGGGCAGGCCGCCGATCGCGTTGCCGATGTTGTCGCAGCCGACCGCGACATCGAGCCAGCCGTCGCGGTTCACGTCGGCAATGGAGGTCTGGCGGTTGTAGCCCTCTTCGTTTCGCGCGCCGAGCTTGGCGGACACGTCGCGGAACGTGTCCCACACGCCGTCGCTCAGCAGCAGGGTATTCCCGGTGGCCTCAACAAAGGGCAGCTTCCTGCCGGCCAGCATCGGCGACGTGCGTGTGATGAAGATGTCGAGCAACCCGTCGCCGTTGAAGTCGGCGACGTTTGGGATCTCCGGATTCCGTCCGAACTCCGCGGCGGTGAGAGGTGAATCCCAGATCCTGATCGCGTGCGGTCGGAATCGAAGTTCACCCTGGTTGACGAACACCCGCAGATGGTGACCGCTGGCGGACAGACCCCGTTTGGGTTCGGTGTACGTGGCGACGATGTCCACGAGGCCGTCGTGGTTGAGGTCGGCGAGCGCGATGCCGTTGTTGCCCTCCGCGATGTCGGTGAAGCCGGGAATCCCCACGCGGCGGAACATCGCTCCGGGAATGGCCGGCGCGGGCTTCGACTCCGGCCCGGATGCGCCATCGCGAGCGGGAGGCTTCGCGTCGAGAGCCGTACCCTCCTCGGCCGTCGCCGCGCCGCTCTTGTCCGCATGGTCGGCGGCGAAAGCAGCTGCGTCCGCCACTCCCTTCCGAGTCATCGTCGAGTCGCCGGCCCGGTCGGGTTGCCCGGAGCGATCGGGAACCGGAAAGGGGGGTTGAGGCAGGGCAACCGGGCCGAACAGAAATGCGAGGACGAGGATGGCGTGGTGGGCTTTCATGGTCTTCCCTGCGGAGTGCCGCCGCCTATCGACTCCCCGACGGACGGGGCCGCTGTCTTGATCGAGCCTCGTTCGGAACGGCGAGTCCGCCGGTCGAAGAACTCGAGGATCTTCGCGGTCGGCACGTCGCCGGAGAGACCGATATCAAGTTCAAGGCTCAGGTGGGTCTTCCCTTCAGCGGCGAGGACGGTTGCTTCGTATCCCTCCGCGGTCAGGCGCTCGGAAAACCGCCGGTTCTCGGCGGCGTGGTGGTCGCGGCCGGCCACGAAACAGAGCAGCATCGGGGGGATGCTCTTGCCGCGGCGGACGTGGTAGAAGGGTGAAAGGTCGATCCAGTCCTCCCGCGTGCCGCCATCACGAAAGGTGGTGCGGTACATCTCCGGCGCGCGTTCCCCGGCCTGCTCCATCAGGGTGGGGATGTCGAAGGAGCCTATGTCGAGGATGACCGCGCCTTGGATGACGTCCAGTCCCTTGCGGTGTTTCGCGAGGAAGCGTTCGTTCGTGCTGACGACGGCCGCGAGCTGCGCGCCCGCCGAGATGCCGAGGAGGAAGAGGCGTTCGGGATCGCCGCCGAACTCCGCCGCGTGGTCATGCAACCAGGCGATCGCCGCCGCCGTGTCCTCGGCCTGGGCCGGGTGCTTATGCGCGGGCGCGAGCCGGTAGTTGATGCTGGCGAAAACGTAGCCGCGGGCGATGAAGAAATCGGGTTTCAGCACCGTGATGCCGGGGTGGGCCTTGTCTCCGCCCTTCATGCCGCCGCCGTGGATGAAGACAAGGATGGGATGATCCATCCCGCCGGCGGGGGCATGGACATTCAGGCTCTGCGGGCCGGCCTCCACGCCGTCGGTGTTCGCGAAACGCACGTCGAGCCTCTCGCGGCGCGCCACCGCAAACGGGTAGTCCTCCGGTTTCAGGTGGGATGGAATCTCCCTTGGCGGGGGTAGGCCGAGACGCGTCTCGATCTGCCCCAGCAGCTCGCGCAGTTCGGCGCTGGGGTCGGGGCTCCGATCGCCGCTGGTGGCGACTCGGCGCGAGATCTCCGCCAGCTTCTCGATCGCTCGCAGGTCCTGCCGCCTCACCGCAGTCTCGCGGGCCGCCCAAAGACGGTAGCGCTGCAGACCCGAAAGCCGGCCCGGGCCGGGTTGCGTGTCGGGCGGGCCGGCCGTCGCGCGGCCCAGAAAGGCCGACACGTCGCTCACCACCTTTTCAACGACCGCCTCGTCGGCGCCCTTGCCCCAGCGGTCGTCGCCGCCGCCGAAGTAGAATCCGTGGCCGTAGCCGGGGTATTCGCGGTACTCCACCTTCGCCCCGGCCTCCTTCATCAGCGGCACGAACAGTGGGGCGTTGAGTTTGTGCAAATCGTGTTGGTCACTGTGAAGGATCATCACGGGGGCTCTCAGGGCCTTCAGCTTCTCCAGCGTGCGCGCCCGCAGATCCGGTGTGAGATACCTCTCCGGATCCGCCATGATCGCGAGACGCGGTCCGTACTCGCCGGTGGTGAGCATGCCGGTGTAGAGGACGGTGGCGGGCTCGCCGGCGACGATGGCGCGCACCGCCGGGTCGGCGCCGAGTTCCAGCGCGATGCTCCCGCCGCCGCTGCCCCCGAAGAGCGCGATGCGCCGGGCGTCCACGCCGGGGGCCTTCGCCAAGGCATGCGCCACCGCGCGCACATCCTCGATCGGTCCGCGCGACTGCACGTCCTGCTCGTAGGTGCGGAAGGTGGCCTGCGCGACCGCGTAACCGGCAGCCAGCATTCTCGTGATGACCGGATTGACCTGCACCTGCCGCCGCAGATTCTCCTCGGGGAACTGCGTCAGACCGCCGTGGACGAATACGACGGCGGGAAACGGCCCGTCGCCCTTCGGCTTGCGCCAGAACGCCCGCGCGGCCCGGCCGTCGGCGGCCTTCGCATCGAGCGTCTGGATGGGGCTCTCCGTCTCCGGAATCTCGACCGGCTTCACCCGCAAGGTCATCGGCCCCGCGCCGTCGCCTTCCATGCCCGCGGTGCGGTTGCGGGCCGTCGCGGCGCTCTGCCTCGCGTGCGCCTCGGCCTCGGCGGGAGTGAGGAATCCGTCGCCATCCCTGTCCGCCGGCACGAAGAAGGGCGCCGTACCGGCTTCTTCCCTCGAGAGCCTGCCGTCGGCGTTGCGGTCGAGCTGGCGGAAGCGGTCGGCGAGGCCGGATTGGGCGGCGGCCGGGCCGCAGGCCAACGCCGCGATGGCGAGGAGAGGACGGGCGGAGTGCGGGATCATGGTCGTTCGATGCTCCATCCGTTGATCGATCACTATGGTGAATCCGGGATGACGTGCACGACGGTGCCTCAAGGCCCGGAGGGCGCCTTCCGTTCGGTCGCGGGCAGGAGCAGGATTCTGGCGGACAGTGGCGCGAGCCGGACCTCGCGCACGAGCCCGGCGGTGTCGGGATCGTAGAACTCCCGATCGAGCGCGATCGGGCCGCAGGGCCGCGGCTCCGGATTCACCAGCACCCGCGCCTTGCTGAACTCCCGCTGGTAGAGACCGGGCTGGGCCGGGTGCCTGGCGTCGTCGACCGTCGCAAGCCGCTTCAGCGGTTTGCCGAGGTCCCAGTAGAGGAACGCGGGCGGCTTCGCCCGGACGCCGTTCCCGAAACCGAAGAGCAGCCGCGCGCCGGGTTCGTAGGCCATCAGGTAGGTGCCGTAGGCGAATCGCAGGTAGTTCGTGCCGGACTGCCGTTCGCCCTTGGCCCACGCCACCGCCCGGAAGTCGTTCCGCACCATGTCGAGGGTCATTGTTACCAGGGGTCGCCACTCCCGCTCGCTCCGCGTGCCGGCGTAGAGTTCCATCGAGCCGCCGCTCACGGGGTGGTGGCCGCCTTCGCCCGAGAAGAACCGGCGTTCCTCGCCATTGTCGAAATAGGCGCGGTCCTTGACGTTGTTGATGAAGAACTTTCCCTGCGGAAAGCGTTTGAAGAGCGCGTCGATCTTGAGCTGCTGCTGCTCGCGGTAGGTCGAGACGTCGAGCGGTCTGCCCGCGGCGACGTCCCACGGCACGACCGGTTGCCCGTAGGCGTCGGCGTTGTTGTAGAAGGCCGACGAAGTCACATCCAGCCACACGACGTCGTAGCCCTCGTGGAACGTGGCGGCGCACGTGTCACCGAGCCAATCGTGAAACTTCGGATCCTGTTGCTGAAGGGCATAGCGGAGACCCCGCTGCGGTGCGGTGCTGTCGGGAATGCCCGAGAGGGAGACGTCCGCGCCGGCGCGCACCGAACCGATGTAGACCGGCTGCAGCACGGGGGTCTCCGGACCGTGGGCCGCCGAGCGTGTGCCCCAGAGGCCGCGTCGAACCTCCAGTTCGACCCCGCCCTCCGGCGCGGCCCGGACCGCGTCGATGCGCAGCAGTTCGTCGCCCAGGCGCAGCCACGCCACGTAGTCCTTCACGGACTGGCTGTGCTCCGCGGCCGTCGTGCCGGCCTTGAAGGGCCGGACGGCCGGCTCGCCGCGCGAGCGGCCGGCGGGCGGGGCAAGCCGCAGCCGCGTGTCGTCCGCCCCGACCGGTCCCGCCAACCGGAAACCGGTCTCCCAGACCGCGATGCCGAGCGGGAACGCCGCTTCCGCCTCTGCGGCTTCGCGGGGACAGTTCTGCGAGATGTAGGAGCCGTTGCGGTAGTTGCTCAGGATGAACTCCGGGTTCACCGCCTTGATCCGCTCGCCGATCGTCCGGCCGCGGGTGTCGCGCCCGGCGCTGGGGCCCGCCCAGTAGGCCGTCGTGCGCTGCGGGTTCCCGAGTTCGCCCATGCCGCCGTGCCCGTTGACGAACTGGAACGTCGTGGCGATGCGCGCGATCTCCTCGTCGCCAAGCGGGCCTTGAAGCGGTCCGCCCATCAGCGTCATGAGCGGGGCGTACGGCCGCTCCAACGGCTCGGGCGCGGCGGGGCTGCCGGTCATCGCCGCGCAGGGGAAACAGAATGCGGATACCCAGAGGCTGAGGAGGATTCGGTTCGCTCGGTTCATGGGCTGATCACGCCTCCCGATCGCGGCGGTGCGCTGCGAATCCATGAGTTCATTCCTTATGATCCTCTAGAGTCCCCTTGAAAATCCACGCCGCCGGCCCGGTGGCGCCGGCGCCGCGCTGGCCGGTTTGATCGAAGCCGCAGAAATACCAGACGCGACCGGCCTCTTCGGGAAACGGCGAGGGACGGATGCTGCGGCAGCCGCGCAGGCCGTATGGCGAGCCGGTCAACGGATTGTCCTCGTCCCAGATGCGTTGGTAACGATACGTGCCGTCGGCGTAGCGGACGAGATACCACGAACTCTTGCCAATCTCGCTCCCTTCGCCGTTGGGGTCCACGAGCCAGAGGCCGATGAGATGCGCCTTTTCGCCGGTCACGGGATGCGCGACGGGCAGCATGTCGTTGTAGGCGAAGGTGCTGATGCCCACGGGACGGCCCCACTGCTTCGCGAAGTAGTCGCGCACGTCCAGTTCGACGGTTGTCTTGAAACCGTTGCGCGGGTCAATCCGCTCGATGACGGCGTCGCGCGAGTCCCACGCGATGAGCAGCACCTCGCCCTTGCCGTCGGGCGCGGGCACGGCGGTCATGCCGCGCAGTTGGGCGGTGCGGAGTGAGCGACCGGGGATCGCCGGGTCTTCCCATTCCTTGATCGGGATCCACTCCCAGCGCGCGTTCGGGCCGTCCACGCGGCGGAAGAGACCGTGGTCTTTGACGGGGCGTTCCTTCAACTGGCGCACGTCCTCCTTGGTCGGCCCGTAGGCCACGCCCACGTATTGGACGCCGTTCGCCTCGGCAGCGCAGAGGAAGTGGCCCACCATGTCGTCGAGTTCCGGCTTGAGATCCCACGCGATGAGGCCCGGCTGCGCGGGATCATAGACACCGCGGAAAATGCGTCCGCTCGCCGAGCCGGCGAAGACGTAATGCACGCCGGTCACGCGGTCCACATGATCCCAGATGGTGCGGACATCGGTCGTGTGGTTGGTCTTCTCCCGGTTCCAACGATTGGCGGTGAGAAGCGTCTTGGTCCACTGGCCGGTGGCGTCGTTGCGAGAGAAGACATACACGCCGGTCGGCTGCGAGCGCCACGCGCCCGTGCCGCAGACCAGGACGGAGACGGGTTTCGGCAGCTTGTTGCCTGTTCCATCCGTGGTGAAGGCGACCGATTGGATGATGCTCAGCCGCATGAACTCGCGGCCCGCCTCCAGATCGACTTCCCAGGGCGCGGTGGCCGACTTCTTGACGAGCACTTTCGGGTTCACGTTCTCCAGGCCGCGCGACGGACCATCGGACGGCGGCATGTAACTGGTCGCGCAGTAGAGCATGCCGTTGTGCAGTACGAGTGCGTTGGCTTCCGTGGCCTTCGCGAGCGCGCTCTCCGCCGGCTGACGAGCCGCGAAGTAATCGGTCGTGAACTTGAAAGCGAGGAACGCGCGGTCCGCCGGCGGACGGGCTTCCGGTTCCTTGCCGGTCACGGGGCGCGATGGCCCTGCCGCCGCGCGGCCGGCCGCCCGCCCACCACTGGCGACCGCCGCCGCCGGGCCGACGAATTCCAACAGCGCCCCGCCCGGTCCGCGCACCATGAACAAGCTCGCGACGCCCTGATGACTCGCCAGCGGCGAGGCCACTTCGACGCCGTTCGCGGTGAGCGCGTCATGCAGCGTCTGCGTGTCGCGGACGTTGTGGGTCACGTAGCGGAAGCCCAGCACGTCGGGAATCTTGCCGGCGTCCGATTCGCGTTGGCCTTTCGGCGCCCAACACTTGAAGACCGTCCCGCCGGTGGTGAACCGCAACTCCTTCTCGCCCGGCAAGACGCGGCTCGTCGCTTCCGGCAATTCCTGCGCGCCATAGACGCCGGTGAAGAACTCGCGCGCCTTGGCGAGGTCGGGCACCGCGAGGCCGATCTCCAGTTCCCGCACCGCGCCGGGTTGCGTTTCGACGAGTTCAAATGCGGTGCCGTCGGAGTTGCGGGTGAGCGCCCAACGCGTCGTGCCGGTCTGCTTCACGTCCGTGACCTCGAAGCCGAACCGCTTCAGGCGCGCCACGACGTCGTTGAGCTTCTCCACCGGAATCGTGAGCACGCGAAGTCCATTGCGGGCCGCGATGTCGGCCGGCAGTTTCGCGGGCGTCTGTTGATACACGCGCACCTTGATTGTGGAAGTGCCCGCCGTGAACAGCAACATTCGCATCGCCACGCCGCTGGCGCCGCCGCGGGGCTCGCCGCGCGCGGCCAACCCGAGGCCCTCGGCGAAGAACTTCGTCGCCTGGTCCGCGTCGGCGGCGGTGAGGCAGACTCCAAGCGACGGCTTCGCGAGCGCGGCCACCGCGGTCGCCGGTTCCTGGGACGCGTTCGCCGTGGCCGCGGCCGTCGGATCGGGCGGCATGGCTGGGGCCGGTTGTCGCTGCCCTGAGTAGAACGCCTGTGCCTCCTCCAGCGTCGCGAACCCATCGCCGTCCTTGTCGATCTGCTTGAACTGCCCGCCCGGGAACTCCGTCGCGCTGACTTTCCCATCGCCATCGCGGTCGAGTTGCTTGAATCGCTCGGCAAGCCCGCTGCCGGCGGCGCGTGGTTGCGTCTGCGCCGAGGCGGCGAGGCAGACGAGAATCGTTGAAAGACCTGTGAGAGCGACGATCGTCTTCATGGTTTTGCCGTTGGTTGGGCAGGGATTGACTGGGCAACCGATCGGAAGAACTTCCAGAGCTCTTCCGGCGCGGAGATGTCCCGCGTCTTCGGGCCGGTGCCTTCACCGAAGGCGCCTTTCTGCATCGGGAAACCGTGGCCGTGACCTTCGAGCGTATAGAAGAGCACGGTCGCCTTGCCTTCCCATCGCTCGCTGCGCACGCGGCAGCCGTCGTTCGGGTCATTGTCGGGGAAATCCTCTTTCACGCTTTCGCCGGTGCAGCCGTTGATGGCTTTCCAGTAGTCAATCGTCGCCTGCGCCGATTGCTGGCCGCGCGTGCCGTCCCACGGCATCATCGGATCCTTCGTGCCGAGCATGAGGACGATGGGCACGGGGCGCGAGGGCTTCGGCCACGTCTTCACAATGGCCGGCAGGGTGGCGACGACGATGCCCGCGCCCGCGATGCGGTCGGCCATTTCGCTGAGCAGCTTGTAGGTCATCACGCCACCGTTGCTTCCTCCGGTGATGTAGATGCGCTTCGCGTCCACCACGCCCTCGGCGATGAGCGTGTCGAACATCGCGCGGAAGAAGCCGAGGTCGTCGGAGCTGTTGACGCCTCCGGTGTACTTGTGCGCCACGCCGTTGTTCCAGCCCTCGGTGCCGGACGGATACACGACCACGAAGCCCCCGCGGTCGGCGGCCTGCGTGTAGTCCACTTTCAGATGCATCGCCAGACCGCTCGCCGCCGCGCCGCCGTGCAAGGCGAACACCACCGGCGACGCTTTGCCTTTGCACGGCTCGGGGATGTGGATGAAGAACTCACGCTCGACTGCGCCGACGTTCAGCGTGCGCCGCACGAGGCCCGCAGGCACGGGCAACGCGGCGATCTTCCGTCGCTGCGCCTCGATCTTTGCGCGCGTCTGAGCCGTGGGAACAGCGGGCTGGGGCGGTTCCAGCGCCAAGAGAGTGGGACCGGCAAGAACGGCGGACAGGCTGATGGTCGCGACAGTCGCTTTCATGGTTTCGCCTTGCTGATTCCGGTGCGGCAGCGGCGCAGTTCGCCGCGACCGGTCTCCGGGGACTTGCGTTCGTAGTAGATGAAGACCTCGTCCGTGCCGACGAAGGACTCGGATTCGTAGCGGGTGGTTTCGATGCCGCTGACCGCGCCTTCGTCCACGCGGCGGGCGAGGCGATGGGCCGGGTCCTTGCCGAGACCGAAGACCCAGATGGAACCGTCCTTATCCGCGCGTCCGGTTTCGCCGCGATTCGCGCCTTTCTGTTTGGTGGCGTTGAGCGAGAAGTAACTGGTCCCGTTCACGCCGGTTTCCGGCGCGATGGGTTCGCAGGAGTAGATGTACTTGAAAGGCGAATCCTGCGGCAGTCGCAGCTCGGCCATCTTCTGCCACGGGCGGCCGTCTTTCGCCACGTCGCGGTAGATGGCGAGTCGCTGGCGGTCAATGTTGGCCATCATGAGCAGTTCGCCGCCGAACTCCGGTGCCCGGAAGCCGTGGGTATCGAACTTGTCGCCCGGCTCGTCGGTGACGATCTGCCGCCGGCCGGTGCGGGTGTCGAGCAGCACGACCTGCGGCACGCCGGCCTGGTCGCGCGGCGCGTAGCCGATGTGATGCTCGCCAACGATGCGGGCGATGCTGTGACTGCCGCGCCAGTCGGGCAGCGGATGGAACTCGTCGGGCTTGGAGGCCGACGCCCACGCCACGGTGTCCTGCCCGGGCACGTCGAGGTTGATGTAGAACAGCATCCGCGTGTCGGGCGCGTTGGCGCTCTGGGAGATCAGCGCGCCGCAATGGCCGCCGGGCTGCGTGGTGAGCGGCTCCGGCACATAGCGACCGCCGTTCTCGACCGCCCGCCACATCTGGCGGTTGCCCTGTGCGTCCTCCTTGGTGAAGTAGACCGCCCAGCCGTTGCGGTCGCGTCCCCATTCCGGGCCGTTGTGGGACCACCAACGCCCGTCCTTGAAACTCGGTGAAACACCCTCCGCCACCGCAAAGTCGCGCCCCGGGGCGTTGTTGAGCAAGCCGGTGCGCGGATCGAGTTCGGCGACACTGACATTGAGCTTCCCGCCCGCGTAGTCCCAGTAGGTGACGCGGTGCTGCACGTCGTTGAATTCCGGGTCCACCATCGGGCGGTCCGGCGGCGAGACACGCACATCTTCGACAGTGAAACCCTGTTTCATCGACGTCGGGGCGGCGCCGACTTGGATGCCTGTGGCGGCGCGCCGAAGACCGTTCAGTCGGGTCGCGGCATCGTAGGCGTTGTAATACACATAAACCTCGGTCCGGCCGACGTATGGCTCTGGCTCGATCAGCACCGGGGAACTGCCGTCGTCTACACGGCGAACGAAACGGTTGGCCGGGTCCTTGCCGAGGCCGAGCACCCAGATACTGCCGGGCGTGTTGCGGTCCTTGCTCTCGCGCGCCAGCAGCGAGAAATAGGAGACGCCGCCGATGCCGGTGGCCGAAGCGATGGCTTCGGGCGAGGAGATGAACTTGTGCGGCGCATCCGCCGGCAGCGTGAGCGTCGCAATCCGGATCCACGGCGATGTGCCGTCCTTCTTCTCGTCGCGGTAGATGGCGAGGGCGCTGTTGTCCACGTTGCAGACCAGCAGGATCTCGCCGTCAAACTCGGGGGCCTTGAAGAGACCCGGGTCGTTCTTCTCTCCGGGGTCGTCGGTGAGCACCGTGACGCTGCCGGTATCCGCATCCGAGACGGCGATCTGGCCGTGCGGCGCGCCGGGCGGTGTTTGCACGAACAGGAAGTGCGGGGAGACCGCGCTCCACATGCTCATCTGCCGGTAGTCGAAGTTGGCCAGCTCCCGCGGCGCGCCGGGTTGGTCGAGGAAGATCCACGCGGCCTTGGCCTTCCAGATCGGCCAGTCGTGGGTGTAGGCGACGCGCGGAGCCTTGCCGTCCTGGAACCGGCTGGGCATGTTGCCGTAGCAGTCATACGTCTGGCGCGTGAGTTGGGTGACGACGGACTTCCCGTCCACGAGCCGCGCGGCCCACTGCTGCATGATGCCCGCCGCGTCCGGCTTGGTGTTGACGACGAGATGGCCTTTCTCGTCGCGCGTCCACTCCGGCCCGTTGGTCGAGAACTTCCGGCCCTGCTGCGGGCGGTCGAAGATGATGGTGATGTTCTCGTCCATCAGGTAATCGCGGCCCGTCGCGGTCTTGAACAATCCCGTCGCCGGGTCAACGTCGCCGATCCAGACGCGGTTCTGCATGTCCTGGAACACGACCTGGCCGGCCGATTCGCTGAACTCGGGATCGATGTAGGAGCCGCCGACCTCGCCCACGTACGGAGCATCGGGCACGAAGCCATCCGCCGCCGGGCGGGACCGCGCGACGGGGGCGGGAGGCGCAGGGGGAGGATTGGGCATGCCGCCTGCGGCGCGGCGGTTCGTGTAGAACGCCGTGACCTCCTCCAGCGTCACCGCGCCGTCCTTGGTCGTGTCCCACTGATCGAACATCGGCAACCCCGTCGCTTCCTCGCGCGTCACTCTCCCGTCGCCATCGCGGTCGAGTTGCTTGAAGCGCTCGGCGAGCCCGGCGCCCGCAGGACGCGGCGCCTCCTGCGCCGAGAGAACGAGACAGGTGAGAACGACTGGTAGGCTGAGGATGATCGTCTTCATGGCTTGGGGTCGTTTATTCAACCCTCATCTTCCCGATGCGGCGTCCCACGGCGCTCTTTTGGTTCAGCATGGCGCGGCTTCTCCGTGCGGATAGCGGTAGTCGGCGCCCGCCTGGGTCGAGACGCGCCGTGTCGTGCCGTCTTCCAACCGGTAGACATAGAGCTGGTTCTTCCCGGTCTCGCCGGAGTGGTAGACCACCGCGGACTCGCCGTCGATCCAGCGCGGGTAGGCGAACCAGAACGGCTTGCCCGCCTCGTTGGCGAAGGGCTTCGCGTTCGCGATCGCGCGCGCCTTCACGTCGAAGTCGGCGAGATAGAGCGTGCGGCCGATCATGCCCTTGCTCTTGAAGCCGGTCTGGTACTCGAAGCAGATCCGCTTCTCGCTCGGCGAGACGCTGACGCGGTCCAGCACGCCTTTCGTCGCCAGTTCGCACTCGACCCGCTCGAACTTCGGCTCGCCGCCCGGGTTGGGCGTCATGAGGTAGTACGCACGGCCGAGCTTCGGCGGCGCGGAGGCGACGAAGAGCCGTCCGTCGCCGAGGGCCGAGTGAACCCAGGAGCTGTAGGACCTGCCGGTGAGTGCCACCTCCTCGCCCGGCTTGCCTCCGACCTTGCCCGCCATGATGCAGAAACCGCCGGCCGCCGAGATCTTGCGGTTCCACACGGGCGTGTTCGTGCCGTCCCGCGTCCACGTCGGATTGAAGTCGGTGCAGGTGCCATCGGAGAGTTGATGAAAGCCCGTGCCGTCCACGTTGATGATGAAGATCGCCGTGAGCCAGTTGACGGTGACGGGATCGTTCTTGAGCCGGCGGAAGCAGACAAACATGTCGCCGGTCTTCGACCACGACGGCTTGAAATCCCAGTGCCCGGTCGTCAGCGGCTTGCTCTCCGGCGCGCCGGGTAGGTTGACGTGAATCTCGCCGTTGCAGTAGTACGAGATCCGCGACCGGCGCGGCGCCGCGGCTTCGCCGGCGAGGGCTGCGGGGAGCGCGTACGCCGCGCCGATCCCCGCGGCGGCCCCGGCCAGGAACCGTCGGCGCGGGATCCGATCTCGAACGACGAATCGAACCGGGCCCTCGTTCATGGTCTCTCCTTGCATGTTCGTCAGCTGCGATCCTCACGGCGTTCGGGTCGGGGATGAAGGGGCGATGCAGTAGAGGCGCGCGGCGGTGCGGATCAGCAGCCGGTCGCCCGCGACGGCCGGGGTGGCCATGGCCATGTCGTCGCCGGCCAGCCGGTTGACGTGCAGCAACTCGAACCGGTCGCCGGCGCGGAAGACGAAGGTGGCGCCGTCCTCATCGAGGCAGTAGATCCTGCCGTCCGCCGCCCACGGGGACGCGGTGAAGCCGCCCGCCTGCGGAATCCGCTCCCGCTCGAACAGGGGCGCGCCGGACTTCGCGTCGTAGGCGGCGAGGAGGCTCCGGTCGTGGAGGACGTAGAGGCGGTCGCGGTAGAGCAGCGTGCTCGGGTTGTAGGGCGCGGCGAGCGGATTGCACCACGCGATGGATGCATTGGACGTCTGGCCCGGCGAGAGCGAGATGTCGCCGCTCGCACCGGGTCGAATCGCGTAGATCGGACGCAGCCGGCTCGCGACGAACCCGGACGTGATGTACAGCAGATCGTCCCCGGCAAACGGCGTGGCGATGGTGATGCCGGACATGCCTTGGAGCGACCAGAGTTCCCTGCCGTCGGGGTCGTAGGCGCGGACCTTGCCGCTGCCGGGCGTGACGATCTCCGTGCGCCGGCCGCTCTGCCACACGTACGGCGTGGACCAGTTGCTCTTCTCGTCGCGCTCGACGCGCCAGATCTCCCGGCCGGTGCGCTTGTCGAGGGCGAGCAGGAAGGACGCCTCCTCGTTGTCGTTGACGATGTAGAGCCGGTCGCCGTGCAGCACCGGCGACGACGCGGTGCCCCAGCCGGCGCGGGTGCGGTGCGGCTTCATCGGCTTCGACCAGGCGAGTTGGCCGTCGAGGTCATGGGCGAACACGCCGACGTTGCCGAAGTAGAAATACACGCGCTCGCCATCGGTTACCGGCGTCTCGGAGGCGTAGCTGTTCTTGATGTGAATCGGACTCGAGGGCTGCCCCTCATGCACCTTCTCCTTCCAGCGCACCCGGCCCGATTCCAAGTCGAGACCATACACCCACCCCTCGTGAATGCCGGTCGCCGGTTGCGAACGATCGCCGCCGAGGTAGAGGCCTGTCTTCGGCGGTTCGGATACGCCCCGGTTGACGACGGTGGCCAGGAATACGGACTTGCCCCAGACAACGGGCGACGACCAGCCGCGGCCGGGCAGATCGGTCTTCCACGCGATGTTCTCCGTGGCCGACCAGCGGTCGGGGAGCCTCGCGCCATCGGCCACGCCGCGCGCTCCCGGCCCGCGAAACTGCGGCCAGTTGCTGTCGAGTTGCTTCAGGGCACCTCGCGTTTGTGGCTGAGATTGCGCGGAGGCGAGGCTCCATGGAGCGAGGGCAAGGGTGACGACGATGCCGGCCATTCCGGGTGCATTCATCTTGTTTGTTCCTCGGTCGTGATCGTGGTGTTGGGGTTGTGATTCAGGGAATCGTCTCCGGGTGGCGTCACAGCACCTCGCGAACGGCTCGCTCCGGCACGTTCAGGTCCAGGTAACGATCGCCTTGGACGTTTTTCACCGTGAAATGTTCGCCTCCGGGCAAATGGACCGACACGTCAACATGGCTTGTTATACCAAGCCCGAAATGAGCTTCCATTGGGCTGCCGGATTTGTAGCTGTGGTTCGAGTAGATTCCGCGCGTGCCGAGCCTCTTTGTGCTTCCCGGTTCGAGAACTTCAATGCGGGCACCCAGCAGCCGGGCGTGGGTGATGCCGGAGAAGCGCAACCGCAGCCAGTGGTTGGTGCGCCCGCCGTGCAGACCGGTGTTCAGGAAGACCATGCTTTCATAGCGCCTCAGGTCACTGGCAATCCCGCTGTTGTCCGGGTCGGCGGCGATCAGCAAGTCCACCAGGCCGTCGTTGTTCAGGTCCGCGGCTTCGCCGCAAATGCCGGAACCGTTCAGCCCCGAAACGGTGGTCGGCACGGGTTTGAACACGCCGTTCCCCTGATTCATGAAGAGGAGGCACCGCGTTTCGATGGCCTTGGGTTCGCGGCGGTCGGGGATGACGAAATCCAGCCACGTGTCGTTGTTGAAGTCGGCGAAGATCACGTCGGCGTGATAGGGCCGGAGGTCAATCGCCCGCACAGGCTCTAACCCCGGCTGGCTCACGCGGAAGGCTTGCAACTCATTCTCTTGAAGGAGGGCCGGTGAAACCGAGGCCTCGAAGAACTCATACCAGTCGGCGTAGCGGTTGTTCAACGAAGCCAGCCCGCACCTGGCCGTCGCCTCCTCGAAACGGAATCCGCCTTTGTTCAGCCAGAAGCGTCCGCCGACGTCCTCGGTCTTCGGCGTGAACGTGGCGTCACTTCCATCCACCGCGATGACGTCATACAAGCCGTCGTTGTCCACGTCGCCAAAGAGGAGATACGCCAGGCCCGGCGCCCGCGCTTCGCCGGCCGGCACGAAGCGCTGCTGTTTCTCATCGAAACGCAGGCGGGCTGCAACGGCCAGACCGTTGCCGGCCGACTTCTCGAACCGGAACTCACCGGTTTCCTTGAGCAGGTTGCGCCAGGTGAAAACGCCCTGGCGATACTCGCCGGGGGAATACGGCAGGCCATGGCGAAACCGGCCGTTGATCAGAACGTGCGTGCTCTGCAACAGGTCGAGGTCGCCGTCGTTGTCCATGTCCCGCAACGCGAGATTCGGTCCCGCTTTGTCCCTGGCGCTGTCGTGATGGAAACCGCCGAAGTCCGGGACGAGATCCGTGCCGCCGATGTCCTTGAACTTGCCCCCTTCAAACTCGCCATCCTTCGGCTGAAACACGTAGAGCACGGATTTCGGCAGGCCCTCGAACGCGCTGACGACGTTGTCCGCCCCGAGCGCGATATCGAGGAACCCGTCCCGGTTGACGTCCCCCAGGCTCACTTGGCGGTTGTAGGCCAGTTCATTGAGCGCCCCGTATTCGAGGGAGCCATCCCGGAACCGGTCGAAGCGACCGTCGCTCAGAAACAGGCTGCAGCCGATCGGCTTGAAACCCTCGCGGATCTTCCCGTTGCTCATCGGCGCCTGACGCGTGATGAACACGTCGAGCAACCCGTCGCCATTGAAATCGGCCAGCGCCGGCACCTGCCCGCCGCGCCAGCCCTGGCTGAGATCATCCGGTGTGGCCGCCGACCCGGTGAGCGTCACGGCCTGCGACTGGAGACGGAAGCCGCCGAAGTTCAGCAGCAGCCGCAGCTTGTCCTTGGGATCGCGGGTGCGTTTGACAGCGTTGGTCTCATCGCCCGACCTCCCGTCGAGGGCGAAGGGTTCCGTGGTGACGGTCAGGATGTCGAGGTAGCCGTTGCGGTCGAAATCGCCGAGTGCAAACCCGTTCAGCCCCTCGCGGAAGTCCGTGAAACCCGGAACATGAATCGCCTCGAACATCTGCCCGGTGCCCGCCGCGTCGCGCGTGGCATCGCTGTCCGGAAGCGTCTTCAACCTGCCCGGCGCGTTGTCCGCAGCCGGCGGCGGTGCGACGGACGGCTTCAGCGGATGCGCTTGGAAGAACTCCCACATCAGGTCGTTGGCTGAGATGTCCATGGTGGACTTGCCGAGCATGGCCACCGGCGGCTCCCTGCCCGGCCAGGTGTGGCCGCCGCCTTCGATCTCGATCAGGACGACTTCGGAGCCGTCCTTGCCGCCGCTCCACGTCTTTCGCGTGACGCGCATGCCGTCGTCGGCCTTGTCCGGCAACGGGACAATCTCCGGCCGGGCATCGCAGCTGTTTGCCTTCACCCAGTTCTTGATGGTGAAGTCCACCGATTTGAAGTCGGTCACGCCCTTGCCGCCGGCCGCGCCTTTGCCGAAGCCCCCCTTGAACGGCGCGAACTCGTCCCCCGTGCCGTGAAAGTGCATGACGGAAACGGCACGGCGCGGGCGGCACGCGTCCATCATCAACGGGCCGCCGACCGGCGCGATGGCGGCGATGCGGTCGGACAACTCCGACGCGAGGTAATGAGCCATGATGCCGCCATTCGAGAGGCCGGTGGCGAAGACACGGTTGGTGTCGAGGGTCACGACCGTCGCCAGGTCGTCGATCAGCGCGCGGGTGAAGCCGACATCGTCGATCTTGTTCTCCATCGCGTAGCCGCAGCAACCGCCGGCGTTGAAGGTGAGGAACTGATTCTCCAGCCGACCCGTGCCATACGGATACGCAACGATGAATCCGGCCGCGTCCGACTTCGCGTTCAGCCCGCTGAGCCGCACCATGCTCGCGGGATTCCCGCCGCCGCCGTGAAACGCGATGACGACCGGCGTCGCTTTCGCGGCGTCATAGCCCGGAGGAACGTGCACCAGGTAGCGGCGCTGCAGGTTGCCGACCTTGACGGTGCGCGTGTGGTCGCCGTGATGGAGTCCGCCTTCGGTGTTTGGACTTCCGGAACCGGGCGGCGGCGTCTGTGCGCTGAAGAAATCCCAGATTACATCGACCGCTTTCAGTTTCCCCGTCGCCTGGCCCACGAGGGTCTCCGGGAGCAAGTTCCTGCCACCGGGCCACACGTGGCCCTGGCCCTCGATGGTGATGAAGACGACCCCGGCGCCATCGCGGCCCGGACCGTAGCGGAGCGTGCGGATGCCGTTCGTCTCGCGCGTCTCGGTCGGTTCGACCGGGGCGCCGACGGCCTTCACCCACTTGAGAATGGAATCCTGCACGGGCGGCTTGTCCCTGCCGCCCAGTCCCAGCCGGAGCGGTCCGCCGCTGAGTGGATTCAGCGGGTCCGCCGCGCCGGTGATGTAGCAAAGGGGCACGCCGCGTTTCAGCTTCAGCTCAGCCAGCCAGCAGGCCCCGGCTACCGGCGCAATGGCGGTGACGCGATCCGGAAGTCCTGCTCCGACGGCGAAGGCCATCGAAGCGCCGTTGGAGAACCCCGCGACGAAGACCCGCTTCCGGTCGAGCGCGGTCTGCGCGCCGATGTCGTCAATCATGGCGCTGATGAATGCGACATCGTCAGGTTCGCCGCCTTCCTTCTTGAAGCGGCCCGAGCCGTCGTTCCACGTTTGCGGATTACCGCGGAACGCGGCGGGTTCGCCCGGATCGGCCGGGGTGGCGTTGGGATAGGCGACCAGGAAGCCAGCCTCATCGGCCTTGGCGGACCATCCTGTTTCCTTCGCCGCGTTATCCGCCGTGCCGCCGCCGCCATGCAGCATGATGACCAGCGGGAGCGCCTGGCCAGCGGCGGCGCCGGGCGGCACGTGCAGAAGGTAGCTTCGCTGCCGCCCATCCACGGCGAGGGTCCGCATGTGATCCCCCGGAGGCAGAAGTTTGTCCTGTGCCGGGAGGGAGAGACAGGCAAGGAACGTCGTAACACCGATGAGTGTGAGGGTGGCTTTCATTGTTTGGGTTTCCACAGCGCCTTCGCTTCCTCCTCGGTCACGAAACCGTCCTTATCCGTGTCGAGCCGATCGAACAGGGCGCCGGGCAGTTCGGTCCGGTCGAGTTTGCCGTCGCCGTTGGCGTCGCGTTGCCGGAAGACCCCGCCCGCGCCGCCGCCCGCCGCCGCGGCGCCGCCTTCGCCGGGCGCGCCGGCGCGGCCTCCCGCGATGCCGGCGGACTCGTTCGCCAGCGTCCGGAAGACGCCGTAGGTCGGGGCGCGGTAGAGCTGGGTCTGAACCATGAAGACCGCGAAGAGTCCGTGCGCGCGGTCGATCCAGAACTGCGTGCCGTTCGCGCCGCCCCACGAGTAGCCGCCCTCGCCGTCGACGGCTGCGCCCAGGCCGTACTTCTGGCCGAGCCCGGGCTTGAGGTGGTTCTGGAACATCAGGTCGACGGTTTCGGGTTTGAGCACGCGCACGCCGTCGAGCGCGCCGCGGCCGAGGATCATGCGGCAGAAGCGCTCGTAGTCCGCGGTCGTGCTGCACAGGCCGTGGCCGCCGAGGAAGAGCGCCGGCTTGCGGGTCAGGGTCTCCGCGTCGCGGCCGGGTTCGAGGACGCCCGGGCGCGGCTGACGGTAGAGCCCCGCGATCCGGCCGGCCTTCTCCGGCGGGACCCAGAAATCGGTGTCGGTCATCTTGAGCGGACCGCACACGCGCTCCCGGAGGACCGCGTCCAACGGCTTTCCGGCGACGGCCTCGATGTAGCGGCCGAGGATGTCGATCGAATGCCCGTACTGGTAGCCCTCGCCGGGGTGGAACTTGAGCGGCTGCTTCGCCAGGGACTCGGAGAACTCCTTGAGCGTCGTCTGCGCCCCACGGGTGGCGGCGAAGGCCATCGCCGCGGCCCCGCCGGACTCCGCCGCTCCACCCGAACCGCCGGCGCGCGTCCGAGATCCCTTCTCGATGTCGCCGTAGTAGAGCCCGCTGCTGTGGCTCATCAGCATGCGCGGCGTGATGGCGGACTTCGCGGGCACCGGCTTGCCGTCCTCCAGCACCGTCGGCGCCTTCCATTCCGGCAGATGCTTCGAGATCGGTTCGTCGAGGCCGAAGCGGCCCTCGTCGAAAAGCGCCAGCGCCGCGACGGCGATGACGGGCTTGGTCATGCTCATGAGCCGGACGATGGCGTCCTTCGGCATCGGCTTTCGCGCCTCGATGTCCTGCATCCCGAAGGCCTCGAAGTACCCGGTCCGCCCGCCGTGGTGGATCAGGCCGACGACGCCGGCGACGTTGCCGGCCGCGACATGCCGCTGCATCTCGACATCGAGCCGCGAGAGGACCTCCGGCTTCAGGCCCGCCGCCTTCGCCTCATCGCCGTGGGTGCGGGCGGTGAAGTTCGACGCCGGGGGGAGGGGCGCACCCTCCGCGGCGCCGCCCCTTCCGGCCCGCGCCCCGACATCGCGCCAGTCGCGGAAGACGCCGGCGGCGGGCGGCGCCGCCGCGCCGGCGGGACGTCCCTGCGGAGCCTGCGCTGCGCCGCGGCCGGGCGCGGCGGCCTCGTCCGGCGTGACGGCGCCGTCGCCGTTTCGGTCGAGCGCGGAGAAGAGCTGCGGCCGCGGCACCTCGTCGGCAACGAGCTTCCCGTCGCCGTTTCGGTCCCACTGCCGGAACACCTGTTCGGGCGAGTAGGCCGGGCGCGCGGGCGTCGTCGGTTCCTGGGCGGCCGCCGCCGCGGCGAGCAGCCCCGTGCAGATTGCGGACAGGAGAGGTCGGTTCATTCGGTCCCCCGGTTCGTGCGCCTGCGGGCGTTGCCGAAGTGGGCGCGGGCTTCGTCGAGAGAGAGGAAGCCGTCCTTGTCCGTGTCGGCCCGGTCGAACGTCTCGATCGGGAGTTCTTCGCGGCTGACGCGCCCGTCCCGGTTCCGGTCGAATTGGCGGAACCTCTCCTCGATCCCGCCGCCGGCGCCGCTGCGGGCGGGTCCGGCGGTGCGGCCGTCCTGGCGCACCCACTTGGCGGGCTGCGTGCCCTTTTCCCATTCGTCGAAGGCGGCCCTGAGTTCCTTCAGTTTCTCCGGCTTCGTCGCGGCGAGATCCGTCGCTTCGCCGATGTCGGCCTGGAGGTTGAAGAGCTGTGCTTCGCCGTCGCGATCCTGGACGAGCTTCCAGTCGCCGAGGCGCGCGGCGTGCTTCTCGCCGGAACGCCAGAAGAGCCGGTCGTGCGGGGCGCCGGAGGCGCGCCCCGTGACGAAAGGCACAAGGTCGACGCCGTCCAAAGTAGTCCTCTCGCTCCGCGAGAGGACATGGTCCTGGGGCGCATCACGCGGAGCGTGATGACTACTGGCTGCGAGTGCCGTGGCATGGATATCGAATGCCATGACCATCTCGCGGTACGTCCGTCCGCCGGGCACGGCCGACTTCCACTGCATCGCGAAGGGCACGCGGATGCCGCCCTCGAGCATCTGCCCCTTGAAGCCGCGGAGCGGGGCGTTGCTGGCGGTCGTCTGCGCCGTCGGCCCTCCGTTGTCGCTGTAGAAGAAGACCAGCGCGTTATCCTCGCGGCCCTGCGCGCGGAGCTTGCCCATGACGCGGCCGACGGCGTCGTCCATGGCCGAGACCATGGCCGCGTGCGTGCGCCGATTGCCGGCCAGCGCGGGGAAACGGGCCAGGTAAGGATCCGTCGCCTCCATCGGCGAGTGCACCGCGTTGAAGGCGACGTAGAGGAAGGCCGGCGTGTCCGGCGTGCGGTCGAGAAATGCGACGGCCTCGCGCGCGAGGGCGTCGGTGAGGTACTCCGTCTCGTTCGTCACCGGCACGCCGTTGCGAATGATCGGATCGTTGTCGGCCTTGCCGGGCATGTACGTCCGCGCGCCGCTGAGGAAGCCGTAGTGGAAGTCGAATCCGCGCTCGTGCGGACGCAGCCCCTCCTGGAACCCGATGTGCCACTTGCCGACCATCCCCGTGGCGTAGCCGGCCGCCTTCAGCTTCTCCGCGAGCGTGGGGACTTCGCGGGGCAGCCCGAACCCGGGGTCGGCGAAGCGCTCGGGGCCGGAGTTGTGCTCGAAGCCGAAGCGGTGCTGGTACATCCCGCTCATCAGGCCGGCGCGCGACGGCGAGCAGACCGGGTGCGTCGCGTAGCCGTCGGTGAAGCGCACGCCGTTCTTCGCGATCGAATCGATGTGCGGCGTCGGGATGTCCGGGCAGCCGTTGAAGCCCGTGCCCGCGTAGCCGAGATCGTCGGCGAGAAGGATGACGATGTCGGGCTTGCGGCCGGCGGGCGTTGCGGGAACCGGCGCCGGTTCGGACACGGGCTTCGAGGCGGCGGCCGGGAGGCGGGAGCCGGAGGGAGCAACCGGAAGGGCCACGTCGCGGATCCCGCCGCCGGTCAGGTCCGCCTCGACGTAGCGGTCGGCCTTCACCTTCGCGAACGCGACCGTGCGCCCGCCGGGCAGCGTCACCTTCACGTCGGCCGCGGCGTGGGGGCCGAGGCCGGCGTGGACCTCCAGCGCGCCGCCGCTCTTGTAGCTGTGGTTGGCGTGAACCCAGCGCGTCTGCCGGAGGTCGCCGGCGGCGATCTCGACGCGCGCGCCGATGAGTTCGGCATCCTTGACGCCCGCGAACCGCAGGCGCAGCCAGTGGTTCGAGCGCGCGCCGTGGAGCCCCGTGTTCCAGTAGACCTTGCTTTCGTAGCGGTCGGCGGACTGCGCGAGGCCCGAATTGTCGGGGTCGGCCGCAAACACGAGGTCCAGCAGACCATCGTTGTCGAGGTCGGCGGCCTCGCCGCAGATGCCGTTGTCGTCGAGGCCGCTGAAGGTCGTCGGCTGCGGCTCGAACGTGCCGTCGCCGCGGTTGAGGAAGAGGATGGCGCGCGCCGCGATCCTCAACCCTTCGTGGCGGTCCTGCACGACGAGGTCGAGCCGGCCATCGTTGTTGAAATCGGCCGGGATCGCGTCGGCGAAGTAGGGCCGGTTGGAGGCCGGCGCGGGACGGTCCATGCCCGGCTGCGTCTGCAGCCTGCCGGGGCGTGCAGCGACCGTCTCCGACGGGACCGGGAAGCCGAAGAACTCCGCCCACTCGAGGTAGGTCCACTCCAGCGCCTCGAGCCCGGCGGCCTTCGTGCGCTCCTCGAAGCGGAAGCCGCCGAGGTTCCGCCAGTAGCGGCCGCCGACGTACTCCGCGCGCGGGGCCCAGCCGGGGCTGGCGGGGCCGACGGCGACCACATCGGCGAGACCGTCGTTGTCGAAGTCCTCGATCGCGACGTAGGGCAGCCCGGGCGCCTTGCCCTCGGGCACGTAGACCTGCTTCTCCCGGTCGTAGCGGAGCCGCGCCTCGCAGGCGAGGCCGTTGCCGGTGACCTTCTCGAAGCGGAGCGAGCCGGATTCCGCGAGCAGGTTCTTCCAGCAGAAGACGCCCTGCCGGTACTCGCCCGGCCAGTAGGGCAGGAGCGGTTCGCGCACGTCGACGTGGAACGTCTGGACCAGGTCGAGGTCGCCGTCGTTGTCGAGGTCGCGCAGGTTGATGTCGGGACCGGCCTTGTCCTTCGCGCTGTCGTGGTGGAAGCCGCCGAAGTCCGGCACGAGGTCGGTGCCGCCGATGTCGCGGAATGCGCCGCCAAAGCAGTCATCACGCTCCGCGTGATGGTCAGGGTTAAACACGAACAACCGGCTGTGCGGCACGCCGCCCATCGCGTTCTTGATGTTGTCGCAGCCGACCGCGACGTCGAGCCAGCCGTCGCGGTTGACGTCGCCGAGGACCGGCTGGCGGTTGTAGGCGAGCTCGTTCCGGATGCCTGCGCCGGCGGAGATCTCGCGGAGCACGTCCCACGCGCCGTCGGTGACGAACAGCGAGTTGCCTTCCGATTCGGCGCCGGGGACCGTCGGCTTGCCGGCGCTCATCCGGGCGTGACGCGTGACGAAGAGGTCGAGGAAGCCGTCGCCGTTGAAGTCCGCCAGCGCGGGCACCTGGCCGCGGCCGAAGGCGTCCATGGTGAACTTCGTGTCGCGGAGCGTCAGCGCGTGCTCCCGGAACTTCCAAGCGCCCTCGTTGAGGAATACGCGCAGCAGTTCGCCCTCCTCCCACCGACCGCCGGTGCCGCGCTGCGGGGAGAAGGTCGCGAGCAGGTCGAGCCGTCCGTCGCGGTTGAGGTCGGCGATGGCGAGGCCGTTCATGCCGGCGCGAAGATCGGTCAGGCCCGGCACGACGATGCTCTCGAAGAGCTGGCCGCGTCCGGCGGCGTCGCGCGCGGCGTCGCTGTCGGGCACGGCCTTGAAGGCCGGCTC
>Ga0194125_10002249_pt1 | contig 32171 bp, 24 predicted proteins | sample TA2KigC250mmetaG_FD_148626 | JGI IMG/M metagenome (GOLD analysis project Ga0194125, IMG submission 148626) | Freshwater microbial communities from Lake Tanganyika, Tanzania - TA2015034 Kigoma Deep Cast 250m | ecosystem: Environmental > Aquatic > Freshwater > Lake | place: Tanzania: Lake...
TAACCTGTTCGATGGCCCGGATCAAACCCATACAATGGGCAAACTGACCCCAAACAACCAGCATTGCATGATCGGTCAGGATGCTGCTTGGGCTTTGTTCTTGTTTCATGATGGCACCTCGCTCGAAATTGGGTTGCCACAGCTTAGCCCAGAATATTGATTTGGAAAAGTTCTATTTTTTCGCCGATTTTTGCATGTCGGCCTACTTTTGCACAAAAGTTACGTTAACTTACCTGCCGGGGATGTTGATAGGATCGAGTATAATAAGCATATGGATATCAATGGCGTGATTGTTCGGAAACTGGAGTCGCTGGATATTGCCCTGGGAGAATTGCGCTCCTTGGGGAAGGTCAGTATACAGCAATTGCAGGAGGATTGGCGCACAAGGCGGGCGATCGAGCGCGATTTGCAGGTCCTGGTTGAAATAGTGATGGATGTATGCCAGCGATTGTTATCAATATCTGGTCAGACGCCGCCTACAACGGGTGGAGAAGCCATTCAGCGTTGTATTCAGCTTGGCGCATTATCCGAGTACGATGCCTACCGCAAAATGGTGCAGTTTCGCAATTTTGTCGTTCACCGGTATGAGCGTGTGGATGATGACATCCTGGTTGGCATGGTCAACAACCATTTGGGCGATTTCGAACGCTTCCGCACGGAGATTCTGGCTTATGTTAAAAAGAATCGATTGGGCTAGTGTCGCGCAGGTCTTCGACCCTTTTCCCAATGTGATTGCTGCCTGGGCTTTCGGTTCTGCCCAGGATGGGGAGATCAGAGAGGGGGGCGATGTAGATATTGCCGTATTATTCCATGCAATTCCATCACTGGATGAGCGCGCCGGGTTGCGGGCTGCATTGCAAACAAACCTTCAATTCGATGATATTGACCTTTTGGTGCTAAACGGAGCATCGCCAATCACACGCTTCGAGGCGATTTCTGGCCACTCGATTTATTGCCGGGATGTGTGGGCGCGCGCCGAATTCGATTCCTTGACGGCGCGTGAATACGAAGATGCCATTGCCTTTCTGCAGTGGGGGCTGGAGAGTTACCTCCCCGCTTGATTGGTCAGGGTCTTTCGCGCCTGGCTCTATGCAAGTTCGCGGCGGCGCATACGATAGCGGATTGTCAGAACGATCGCCGGGACAAAAAGCAGGACGGCGATGCTGCCCAAACAGGGCCGGGGAGGGCCGGGCGTTTCTGGAGATGTCGGAGTGAGTGAGGGTTGCGGGGTGCTGACAGTCGTCTCATCGAGATCGAATCCAGCCTCGCAATCCGGATCAATCTGGCCGTCGAGCGCGCCATCACAGATGAAATCTTGCGCTCCTGAAGGGCAGTCATCCGGGCATGTCAGGTAGTTCTCCCCTTCTGTGATATTACACAAGCCATCCACAACACATTGCACGGTGATCGCCCAACTGGAGGTGGTATAAACCTCCTCCCCCATGACGATCTGGGCTGGAGGAATCACATAAAGTCCAGGCTGGCGCGGGGTCAGCCAATAAGCCATAGCGGTAGTCTGCCCGGCAGCGAGCCGGATATGCCATTCATAATACCAGAGATTAAAACCTTCCTGGCCCTCCGCGGGTGGGACGGCGTCATACCCCGGATCGAAAATTTTAGTCGCCTTGGCCTGGGATTGGTCGAAGTCCGCCTCGCCAAGTTTTTCGAAGAGGCGAAATTCAAGCTCATCGCTTCCGATATTTTCGATCTGGATGACCACCCAGGACTGCTGACCGACCTGGGCGAGCTGCGGAGCGGTGCGAGTGATCACCAGGTTGCCCCACTGCTCGCTCTGGCTGTCCGTCTGGGCAAGTACGCTGGAGACCTGGCTGCAGATGAGAATGACCGCCAGAGCCGAAGCGAGCGATATCTTCTGTAACAGGGGTATCTTGTTCATGGTGCGCCACATCCTATAATCTCGGAAATGGTTGGCCCCCAACCGGGGGTCGAGAAGGCATCCCGGAAGCAGGCAATCCCCGGCTGGCAGAGCGGCGGGAAATCCACGCTCTCTGGTTCGGTCCCCGTGCAGGCATCCCCGTCCGGCTGGATGCCGTCGTAACAATATAGGGATTGATTCAGGTTGGAGCAGTAGCCGTAGCCAGATGGCAGGCGGCCCAACGTGATTGAGTGAGTATTCCCTGTCGTGTCTACGACATGCCAGAACCGGTCGCCCGGCAGTTTAACGACATCATAGCAGTGCGCGCCGTCGCAGAAATTGTTGACGCTGGTCTGCGGGTAGCCGGCCTTGCGCAGAAGGGTGGCTACGGCCTCCGCGTAGTCCCGGCATACGCCGGTTTGGTAATCGTTGATCAATCTTTCGGCAGGGTTAGCTCCGATCCCTTCGACATTGCCTTCAGGATACAGCCAGGTATATCCCTCCATCCAACGGGCAAATGGGCCAAGCCCCTCGATGATGTACAGGCCAACGCAACGGGAGCAGCCGGTGGATTGGCTGGTCAGATTCCGGGCAGCGCGGCAGAGAGCGGGGTCGGGCATGGCATCCATGCGGGCCGCCTCCTCCGCAGCCATCTCATCAATAGTCATCCCTTCATAGGTGTTCGGGATGCTGCAACAACGTGTGGCTTCTTCGATCACATGATCCAGATCGGGATGGCATACCTCATATAATCGGCAGGGATATTCCAGCCAGCTACTGGTCCAATACAGTTCTATCGCGTGTGGGTCATCGGGATAGATGGAGGTGCAGGGAGTGTCGGAAGGGGCGTAGCGAGTGCCTGTCGTGCAGCGGGTATTGCAGGGTGGGCAAATCCCCCCGCAGTCAATTCCCTCCTCGCCCTGGTTCTGGATGCCGTCTGCACAGGTACCCTGGCTCGAGAAACAAAAGTTAGGGATGGCCGATGCGACTGGGATGCAGCGGTCTTCATTGCAGGACCAGTTGAAGCTGGTCGGCAGGGAGCCGAGGCCGGAACAGTCGGCAGTTGTGTGTAGGATGGCTTCGGAGGAGGGCGCAATACCATACTCGAATGCCAGATTGCAGGAGCATTCGGTCAGAATCCCATCATTGCAACTGTCTCGACAGCCAGTCTCGCCGCCTGCGTAGCGGGCAGCCACCGAGCCGGCCCTCAGCATGGCGGTGCGGCCTGCCCCCCCATCGGTGTCGTTGCACAGGCAGCCGTTCTCGTAGACATAGCCAACCTGTACCGCAGGGGTGTAGGGGCAGTCGTCCCGGAAATTAAGCACGCCATCCTGGTCGCCATCGTCGAAGGCTGCTGGCATGAGCGGCCCCTCCACAATGGCTGCAAACCAGTCAACAGGCGCCTCCACCGGCGGGGGCGTTGCGATAGTCAAAGGAGGGGGCGCGGCTACAGTCTCTGTGGGGAGAGGTGTATCGGGGCAGCCATCCTGGTCGAGATAGCTGTTCATGGTTTCGGGCTGGTCAGGGCACTGATCCAGGCAGGTCTTGAGTCCGTCCCCGTCCGGGTCGCGGTCGTCACAGGGATCGCAGACATTCCCCAGGCCATCGCCGTCCTGGTCCTCCTGCGCGGAGTTAGCCGCCTGCGGGCAGTTGTCCTGGCTGTCCGAGACTCCATCCTGGTCGGTGTCGGCCACCGATGGGCGGATGCGGGCGGAGGTCCAGACTGCCCAGTCCTGCCCGGAGGACTGTCCGGCCTGCACAACCAGCTCGAAGGCGACTGTCTTGCCGGCATAGGCGGCCAGCGAGACGGTCGCTTCGTTGAGCCGGCCGTCGTAGGCGGCTGGCAGGTTGACCAGCGCGACGGATTGCGCCCCTGGCTCGAGGACTTTGACCAGGAAAGTCGCCCCGTCGCTGCCCTGGGCGCCGTTCAGGAATCCAGCCTGCACGTAGAGTTCCGCGCTGCTCCCGATGGCGACCTGAGGGTAGCTGCCGGAAATCCAGCCATTCGCTGTCCATTGCGGGTGAGTCTGCAGGACGAACGGATAGACGACGCCATCCTCCAATTGCGCGCCCTGGCGGAACAGGGCGAATCCCCGGTCGTCCGTCTCCTGTCCGGGGAAGGGCAGCACCCCCGCGCCAGATTGCCAGGTCGCCTGGGCTGCGCGTTCGATGAAGTTGTAGTCGTTGGTCGCCTGGGGGCTGGGGTTGGAAGGGAGGAATGACGAAAGAAGGAGAACGCTGACCAAAACAGTCAGGAGTTTGCCAATACCGGGATGGTTGAGCATCTTACACTCCTTTCCACTAGGTAGTTCCATTCTAGCATATGCCAGAATGGAATACAAGACGTAACAGCTCAGCCATCGAACGGATTAGCCCGAAAAAAGGGTGTGCGAAGGGGGCTACGCCCCCTTCGCACACCCTTTTTTCGGGTACTTCCCCGTATGGCTGAGTAGTTACTACAAGACTTGATGAGAAGATGCGTTTTTCCCGTGGGCGGACTCGACTCTACGTCTAGAATCCTACTATAATGGTATGTGTCCACTGCCAAAACTACGTGTCGCTAGTAAGCTGCCACCTACAAAATCCGTAACTGCTCAGTCATCGAATGGATTAGCCCGAAAAAAGGGTGTGCGTGGGGGTGCGCAGCACCCCCACGCACACCCTTTTTTCGGGAATTTCTCCGTTTGGCTGAGTAGTTACCAAAATCCTTTATACCAGGAGTGAATCATGAATCGTCAAGAGAGCGAACAAGATCGTTTGAAAAGGCTGCGTGACCAGCAAATCCGGGCAAGAGACCCATCGGTCAAGGAGCAGCGCATCAGCCAGCATATCACCGCGCAGCAAAAGCGCAAGCGCAAGAACGAGAATTTCATCAAAGATTCGGTCGGGGATGTCTCGCACAAGGTCAAGGGGGTCTATATCGGGGCTGTGTTGGGCCTGGTGATCATGATCACGCTGCCCATGTTGATCGAGGGCCGCGCCGCGATCATCATCGGCGTCGCCGCGTTTCCCTTTTCGATGGCCCTGGGATTTATCATCGGCGCCTCGTTCGATTGGCGGGACGAATTACGAGATCATATCAAGTAATTTAGTTATGGAACGACGTATTCCTGTTGTTATTTTGCGCGGCGGCGGAGATTTGGCGAGTGGCGTGGCCTTGCGTCTCTGGCATGTGGGCATCAAAATAGTCATAACCGAATTGCCCCAACCCCTGGTGGTGCGGCGATTGGTGGCCTTTGCCAGCGCGGTCTACGAGGGTGAAATCGTCGTCGAAGGCCTCACCGCCGTTCTGATGAAAAGCGTGGCCGACGCCTTGGGGGTGTTGGTCTCGAATAGGATTCCTGTTCTTGTGGACGCCGATTGTGCGATTCGTCATGCTGCCGAACTCGATGTGCGCGCCATTGTAGATGCCCGGATGAGGAAAAAGCCCCCTGAATTGGGGATGGACGCGGCTCCCCTGATGATCGGCTTGGGGCCCGGTTTCGTGGCTGGGGAGAACTGTCATGCGGTCATCGAGACCAACCGCGGCCACTTTTTAGGGAGGGTGATCTGGAAAGGCGCGCCACAGGCGGATACCGGCGTCCCTGGGGCGGTAGCCAGTCACAGCGCGTCGCGCGTGCTGCGCGCTCCCGCTGAGGGAAATCTGCGCGCCGTCAGAGAACTTGGCGACAGGGTGAAACAAGGGGACCTTATCGCCGAAGTGAACGACCAGCCCATCCTGGCGCCCTTCGATGGGATTTTGCGCGGCCTGGTTCATGAGGGGTTGCCGGTTCACATAGGCATGAAGGTCGGCGATGTGGACCCTCGCGACGATCCCAGTTATGCTTACCTGGCGTCCGAGAAATCGCTGGCGATTGGAGGGGGAGTGCTCGAAGCCTTGCTGTCGCGGCCAGAAATACGAAATACGCTGTGGCGATGAAATTGAGACAGGCTCTTCGTCTCCCCAATTCCCCCCGCCTGGCTCTTGTCGGCGCAGGAGGCAAGACGACGGCGCTTTTTCACCTGGCCCGCGAGATGGACGCGCCAGTGATCGTTACGGCCTCCACGCATTTAGCTGTCGAGCAAACTCGACTAGCCAACCAGCATTTCATCCTTCAGGAGAGCGAGGATGTCAACCATCTCGAGGATATTCCCCTTTCGGGCGTGATCCTTTTGACCGGCCCGATCGAGGGGGATAGAACGACTAGCCTGCCGGAAGAGATCATGGCATGGTTGGATCAATTTTGCGGCTATCATTCCCTCCCCATACTGATCGAGGCCGACGGCGCGCGCCAGCTTCCTTTGAAAGCGCCTGCCGCTCATGAGCCGCCGATCCCCTCGTTTGTGGACACGGTGGTCGTCGTGGCTGGCCTGACTGGTTTGGTCAAACCGTTGACCTCCGAGTGGGCGCACCGTCATGAACGCTTTGCCGAGCTTTCGGGGTTGGCAGTTGGCGAACCTGTCACGCCCGCTGCCCTTGCGCGCGTGCTGACTCACCCCGAGGGAGGCTTGAAAAACATCCCTCCAGATGCGCGACGGATCGCCCTGCTCAACCAGGCGGATACTCCCGCGTTACAGGCGTCGGCTAAGGAACTGAATAGCCTCTTGCAGCCAACATATCAAGCCGTTGTGGTTGCTTCTTTATCCCCAATCACCAATGACCAGCCACCGACCATCCATGCCGTTTATGAGCCTATCGCTGGGATCGTCCTCGCTGGGGGGGCTGGCGTTCGATATGGCGAACCCAAGCAATTGCTGCCCTGGCGGGGACGTCCGTTGGTGTGGCATGTGGCGAAGAAGGCTCTGGAAGCAGGGTTATCTCCGGTAGTGGTCGTTAGCGGCGCCTACCCCGATCAGGTGCGCGCTGCTTTGCACGATCTGCCGGTCGTGCTCGTACACAATCCGGATTGGGCTGTGGGGCAGAGCGCCTCGGTTCGGGCGGGATTGCGCGCTGTACCCTCTCAGAGTGGAGGCGCGATCTTCCTTCTGGCCGACCAACCCCAGGTTCCAGAAGCGTTGATCCGCAGCCTGGTTGAAGTCCACGCCCGGGGGGGCGCGCCCATCGTCGCCCCGCTGGTTCAGGGTCAACGAGCGAATCCAGTCCTATTCGATCGCGCTACTTTCGGCGATTTCGAACAACTCGTCGGCGATGTTGGCGGTCGCGAATTGTTCTCGAAGTATCCTGTGAAATGGGCGCCATGGCGCGATGATCTGCCCGTTTTGGATATAGATACCCCCGAAGATTATCAGCGATTGTTAGGATTATAGTGCGACTAGGACTTATTTACCTCTTGCGTTGGCGCTTTTGTTGAGCTATATTCGAGTAGAATTAGGGTAGAATATAGGAGCGCATGCGAATGGCTAACGAACACAAGAAAATCGTTATCATCGAGGATGAGCCGGATACTGTAGAGATGTTCGCAGAGATGATGCGTTTGAGCGGTTATGATGTGCTCAAATCATACGGTGGAACGCAGGCGATATCTCTGATCTCCGAAGAGAAACCGGACGCTATTGTGTTGGATATGATGATGCCTGACTTGTCGGGGCTGGATGTTTTGGAGCAAATTCGCGCTAATCCAGCGCTGGCGAGAATCCCGGTGATCATCGTCTCGGCTATGTGCATGCCTCAAGATATCCAGGCGGGGTTGGATGCTGGCGCTTCAGTATATCTCACCAAACCGGTGACATATCAGCAGCTTAGTCAGGCGGTCCAGGATACCATCCGGGCGACTGGGTAAAAAAAATAGTCAGAGTCCGCTGGAAAAACTAAAGAAAATATCGAAGGAAAGAGGTTCGATGTCCGTCGTTCGGGCTTTTATCGCAGTCGATTTGCCTTCCGATCTTCAAGAACGATTGGCGCAAGTTGCTGGCGAATTGAGAGAGCAAATGGGGGATGCGCCTGTCCGTTGGGTGGCGGCGGGCAATATGCATTTGACTTTGAAATTCTTGGGTGATGTGTCTTTGAATAACCTGGATGTGTTGAAGGATATCATGCGAGGGGAGACGGCAGATCGAAAGCCGATGGTGATCAGCTTTGGGGGTTTGGGCGCGTACCCCAAGCCGCGCAGCCCGCGAGTCATTTGGATTGGGGTGGAGGCTCCCGCCGAGTTTGAAGCGCTACAGCGCGGGATTGATCAACAGACCGCTGGGGTGGGTTACGCGCGTGACCGGCGGCCTTTTTCGCCTCATCTCACCCTGGGGCGAGTCTCACGCAATGCTACGCCAAAAGATGTGCGTATGATTGGGGACGTTCTTTGCGCAAAAAAAGTTGGATTCTTGGGGGTAGCGCGTGTGCATGAAGTTCATCTCTATCGCAGCGATTTACAGCCGGGCGGCGCTGTTTACAAGCGCCTTTTCTCTGCTGGTTTAAAGGTAACTACTCAGCCAAACGGAGAAATTCCCGAAAAAAGGGTGTGAGCAGGAGGCTACGCCCCCTGCTCACACCCTTTTTTCGGGTAAATCCGTTCGATGGCTGAGCAGTTACGTTTAAAGCAGTAGAATGAGTCCGATATAAAAACCAATGAGTTTTTCGGTAAACTCAGTAGAATTCTTTCCTGAGTCAAGGGTTGAGAATGAGGTGTAATTGGATACTTTAGAGTTAGCGCATACGATTGTAGATACTTTGGAAGAAAAGAAGGGGGAAGACATTATCGTCTTGGATATTCGAGAAATTTCTCTGTTAGCTGATTATTTTGTGATCTGTTCGGGAACCAGCCCTCGGATGATTGATGCCCTCTCGGAAGCGGTTTTCGATGCTGTCAAGAAGGAGCATGGATTACATGTCCGTGTGGAGGGCGCGTCTCATGACGGCTGGATTTTGGCCGATTATGGCGATGTGATCTTGCATCTGTTTTCCCCTGATAAACGCGCTTACTACGCCCTGGAAGATCTATGGAGCGAAGGGAAAGTAGTGCTGCATTTGCAGTGAATTGCAGTGAATTACCACGAATGATCTCCAGCCCCGTCCTCGGGGCGCCCGAGGACGGGCTTTGGATCGAGCGGCTGCAATATTAGTCTGCGTATTCGAGATACGTGATGGCATTGTATCGGCGAGCGCCCCAACCGGCGGTGCTATCTGGAAGCTCGATCAGCCACCAGAGATCATCGCCCAGTTGAATCTCCTTGAATATCGAGAAGGAATATCCCTGTTTGATGACGCCAACGGTGTTGTCTTCATGGGCGGTAGGCCGGGATCGTAACCGCAGGGCTGTATAGCCCTGGCGCAGGAAGCCTTTGCGGGGGTATTTCGTCCCAGGCGCTTCGACTACCACTTCGGCGACCTCCTCCGCTGCTTCCTCTGCGGGAGGCAGCTCGATCACCACAGCCCCACCCTCCTCTACGCCGCCCGCGCCCCATTTTGCGAATTTGTAGAATTCTTCTTCGCTCATGTTGACGCGGTTGATATCAATGCCCGCGGTGGCCACGCCGAATTCAGGGCCGCGTCCGTTCTTGTCTGCGCTGTATTGCCACAGCCACCAATCGTTCCAGGGACGAGGGCGAAAGGTGCTGTTGGGATTGTTATCCCAGGGATGCTTCAGCGCATCGCTGTAGATCGCCACCCAGAGCTTGTAGTTGGCAGCCCAGGCGGGCGCGCCGACATTGGGGTTCCAGAAGGTCGCCCGGGTGTAGATGACGCATTTCACCCCCAATTCCTTTTCGACCGTGTCGAGGAATTCCTTCAACTCGGTCTGGAATCTGGCCTGGTTGGCATGTCCAGGGTTGTCTTCGACGTCAACGGCAGGGGGCAGATTCCACTTCACCGATTTGAGTAGGTTGCAGAAGTATTTCGCCTGTTGGACGCCGTCGAAGTGTGGATAGAAGAAGTAATAGTATCCACAGGGAATGCGCTGGCTGAATTTTTCGGCGTTTTCGCGAAAGCGCTGGTCTGTGTAACTGGCGCCGTTGTTCCTGTCGGTGCCGCCAGCCTTGATATACACGGCTTTTGCGCCCGCGCCCAACATCTTGCCAACATTTATATCGCGCTGCCAGGTGGAAACATCTATCATGGGTCCGAACATCGCTGTACCTCCTAATTTATTCTGTTGAGTAAGGTTATTTTACATGATCTCCAATTCATCGTCTATAATAGCAACATCGGGCCAGTTTCTCTCGATCCATGCGGGGATTTTCTGCAAGACTCGCTGTGTGTGGCCGTTGTCGTTGCTCACCACGGCGCAGGCGATGACGGCGCTGCCCCAGACATCGTTGTAGTCAATTTCGGCAGCAGAGATGTTGAATTCGCGATGCAGCCGCGCCAGCAAGGGTTTGAGGCGACTGCGTTTCTCCTTGAGAGAGGCGCAGCCGGGAATGTGGATATGCAGGGTGATTACGCCGAGAGACATGATTTGTTCCGAGGATTAAATCATGAGATGGGGAAGTTCCCGAAAAAAGGGTGTGCGAAGGGGCGCAGCCGCTTTGCGTTCGCACACTCTTTTTTCGGGCTAATCCGTTCGGTGGCTGAGCAGTTACTCATAGTATAATATTAACATGAAAGAAGCAAAAGGTTGGATCCTGATTATTGGCATTCTGGCGATTGCAGGATGGGCGGGGTTTTCCGTGGTCAACACCGTGCGCGATATGACGGAGGCCATGCGTGATACGACGGAAAATGCCTTGGGGCCGGTCAACGAGATGACAGGGGGGCTGGCTACGCAGGTCAATCAATTCTTGAATCCCACGCCAACGGTGCTGCCGGACCCGGTGACCATCATCCATGAAATGCGCGCCATTGCGCGCCTGGAAACGATTCAATATTCCGTCGAGAAGGTCGTCACCGCTGATCGGGGGCAGGGGCAGCTCGAATTTTTCTTCGGGGATGAGTTGATCTTCGTGGCTCATGGCGTAGTGATCGCAGGCGTGGATTTAGGGGAGATGGGCGAGGACGACCTCTGGTTGGATTCTGGTATTCTCTATGTCAACCTGCCTCCCGCGGAGATCTTCATCGCAACTTTGGATAATGACAAATCTTATGTCTACGACCGCGATACCGGGCTGTTCACCAAAGGTGATATTCACCTGGAGACCGCCGCCCGTCAAGCCGCTGAGGACGAAATCGAAAAAGCCGCCCTGGAGGATGGCATTCTGGATTTCGCTCAGACCAATGCCGAGGTGTATCTTATTCGCTTATTGAACACCCTGGGCTTCCCGGACGTTGTCTTCGTCACCGAATAATATCCATCAACTTTTTTTGGTAACTGCTCAGCCATCGAACGGATTAGCCTGCAAAAAGGGTGTGCGAAGGGGGCGCAGCCGCTTTGCGTTCGCACACCCTTTTTTCGGGAACTTCCCCGTATGGCTGAGTAGTTACTTTTTTTGTACAAGTATCTAATTTCAAACGGATTACTTAATACGCTCGATCCAAACTGGATGGGCGTATTTTTGATCTACCAGCTCGTCGGCCCGGGCAAGTTCCGCGGGGGTGAGTTTGGCAGGCTCGAGAGTCAGATCGAGGGTTTCTGCGAAAGCCCTGGTAAAAGCTGCGGCTGCCTGTTCCCATGAAACTCGATAGCCGATTGCAGATTCGACGGTCACGGCGCGGTTTAGCAAACGTTGGGCGGCCTCACGGCGGCTGGCCTCGTCTGGGAAGACCAGCGCCTGGGTGATGCGGGCCAGGTCGCCATGGAGGGGCAGAGTGCCATGTTGCAGCACGCCAGCCTTTTTGCGGGCTTGGGCGCTGCCGATGAGTTTTTTTCCATGGACGGTGATCTCGTAATGCGAAGGGACTTCGAAGCAGACCGGTTCTCGCCCCTCCATGTCGGCGCTGTTTCTTGTTTTCGGCAAGGCTTCAGCTGGGAGTCCCAGCGCGAGCGAGGCTCTCAGAAGCGCCTGGGCCAACCTTTGGTAGCTCTTGATGACGCTGCCGGCAAGGCAGGGTTCATCTTGAGGGCCAATGATGGAGTAGGTCAGTTCGTCAGCGTGCAGGATGGCGCGACCGCCGGTGATGCGGCGCACCACATCCCAGCCTCTCTTCGATAGGCGCGCTACATCAACATCGCCGAATGGCTGCGCATAGCCAATAGATAAACATGGTGGAGTCCAGGCGAAATGACGCAGCGTTGGGGGAACATCTTTGCGGCCGGCGGCCTCGAGAATGGCTTCGTCAACGGCCATGTTCCAGGCGCCAGCGGCCGGGGGCGTTTGGATGAGACGCCAGGTATTTTGTGGAAAACGATGATTCATTTTAGTGTAGGTCAGGTTGCCAACCTGACTTACGGCATTCCCCTTGCGGCTGAATCTAACTCGGAGAGAATTATTTCTGCGATGCCTTCCGGCAGAGGCAATAACGGCGGGCAGACTGGCCAGAGGGGGAAACCGTGTCTGATATGCATCAGTGCTTTCAAGCTGGCAGCGTATGGCCGGTATCTTTCCAAGGTCAAGCGCCAGGCAGTGAGTTGGGCCTGGGTTTCCGAGTCGCTCTCGCCGCGCTGGTGAGCCTCCCAAACGCGGCGCAGACAGGGGGAAAGGAGATTTGCCGGAGCAGTGATACAGCCTGAAGCCTCGTTTTCTATGGCGAGGCTGAGCAGGTTGTCGGCGCCGGTCAGCACAGTCAGTTCGGCGCCGAAACGCTTTCCCAGATCTACGGCATGTCCCGGATCGCCTGAGGAGTCTTTGATCCCGGCAAAGCATCGAGGGTGGGAGTCCTTGAGGCGGGAGAGTAAATCCAGGCTCAGAGGAACGCCGGATAAACCAGGAAAGTGATATCCCAGCAATGCGCCGCCTGAGGGAACAGAATTTCCGATGACCTCATCGAACCAGGTCAGCAGACCTTCGTCGGTTGTTTTGCGGAAGAAGTAGGGAGGCAGAACGACCACGGCATCGAAACCCAAATCGAAAGCCGCGCGGGAGAGAGCAGAGGTTTCTTCGAGGCTGGGAGTCCCGGTCCCCGCCATCAACCGAAAGTCCGGATATTCCTCTCGCACCCGCGATGCGGCGCGGAATATCCCAATTTTTTCCTCGGGAGCAAAAGAAGGCCCCTCTCCGGTCGTCCCCAACAATAACGCGCCGTGACAACCCCGCCGGGCGTAGAAGGCTAGAAGGGGTGGAATGGCTTCCAGGTCGGGCTTGAAATCTCCTTTCAATGGGGTCAGCGCTGCTGCATATACGCCTGCGAGGTTTTGTGTTGACACAATATCGGCTCCTTATCGGCTCCTTATCGTATTTCTATCGCTTTCGAAAGTCAATGATGAGTCCACCGCAAAAACTATGCGCACAGGAATTTTTTCGGTGAACTCAATGATACTCTCTCGCAATTCAAATATCAATGGTAACTACTCAGCCAAACGGGGAAGTTCCCGAAAAAAGGGTGTGCGAACGCAAAGCGGCTGCGCCCCCTTCGCACACCCTTTTTTCGGGTTAATCCGTTCGATGTACGACGCGAGTTTTATCAGTGAACTCTTTGGAATGACAGGCAAGAAAATAAACTAAATAAACAAACTGCCTCAATACAGTTAGAATACTTGACAATACTACTCCACTTGTCTATACTATTACTATCCTGATATACGCAAATCAATCGAAGGGACCGAAATTTGTTCCAACTAAACGGATTGCCGCCTGATCCGAGAATCAGGAACTCGAATAAACTGTCTGTTCTGAATCTGATCCGTTTTACACCCGAGGGGGTATCGCGAGCTGACCTGGCTCGCCAACTGGGACTCAGCAGAGCTGCCATCACGTCTATCATCAATGATCTATTGGAAGTAGAGCTTGTTCGTGAGACGATCAATGGCCCTGTGACCGGAGGGCGCAGATCGAAGCTCCTGGGGATTCACCCCGAGGGCGGTTATGTGACCGGCGTTGATATCGGGGCGACTCATCTCGGTTTGTTGTTGGCGAATCTATCTGCTCAAGTTGTTCATGAGATCGAGATTCCCTTCGATGTCTGCCGCGGCCCTGAAATTTGTCTTGCTAAAGTGGACGATCTAATGAGAGAACTTCTTGTCAGGGCGGACCTGAAACTCGATGATGTGAGCGCTGTTGGCGTGGGAGTCCCTGGCCCAGTAGTGGAGCAAGCCGGGGCAGTCATCGGCCCTCCCATCATGCCCGGCTGGGATCATTTTCCCATCCAATCCCATCTGCAAAATTTATGGAACTGTCCTATTGCGTTGAATAATGACGCCGAATTAGGCGCAGTTGGAGAATGGGCGTACGGCGCCGGGCGTGGCGAGCGTCATCTGTTGTATATTAAAGTGGGGTATGGCGTTGGAGCAGGTTTGCTGATCGATGGGCAGATCTACCGCGGCGCGACGGGCAGCGCCGGAGAGATCGGTCATATCACCATCATTGACCGGGGTCCTCTGTGCACCTGCGGGAACAGAGGTTGCCTGGAAGCGTTAGCGGGAGGACGCGCGATTGCCGAGCAAGCCAAACACGCCGTCCGCGCCAGCGGCCACAGAACCCAGTTGTCTTCGATCGAGCCTGTTGATAGCATTTCGTCTCTGGATGTGGCCTCTGCTGCTCGTTTGGGAGACCTGGTCGCGCAGGAGATCATTACGGAAGCGGGCAATTATCTGGGAATTGCCATTGCAAATTTAATTAATATCGTGAATCCTGGTATGATTGTTATTGGTGGAGGAGTGGCTCAGATAGGGGACTTATTCCTCGAGCCGATTCGACGTTCTGCCAGCGAACGCAGTCTCGAGGCTGCTGTACAGAGATTGCGTATTACAGCCGCGACCCTTGGACGTCGGTCTACCAGTATGGGCGCTGTGGTTCAAGCGTTGACGATTGCATTGTATGAGAAAGCGAGCCTGTAACGAGATGTGCTTAGCTGGAAAGGAGGTGGTGCCTGATAACGAATTAAACAAACCCAAAATAGATCGTATATCTATCAAAGTAGATCAACTTTCGTAAAGGAGAAAGAAGACAAATGAATATCAAGAAAATTTCCTGGATGCTGATCACATTCTTGATCGTATCTTCCATGCTGTTGGCGGCTTGTCAACCTAAAGCAGTAGAGCCAGTAGAGCCTGCTGTGGAAGAACCGGTCGCGGAAGCGCCAGCCGCGGAAGAGGCTGCCCCTGTCGAAGAGGCCCCGCCTCCCGTCGAAGTGACCTTCTGGCACGCCTATGGCACTGGCTCTGCAGAAGAGGTTGCTCTTGGCAAGGTCCTCGAACAGGCCGCTGTTGATATGCCCCAGTACAAGATCAATGTCTTGCAGGTTCCCTTCAACGACATCTTCAACAAGTACCGCACCGACGTCGCCGCTGGCGGCGGTCCAGACATGTTTATTGCCCCCAACGACTCTCTGGGTGACGATGCTCGCGCTGGCCTGATCGCCGACATCACCGACCTGGCGGCAGGCAAGCTGGATCCATACACCCCGCTGTCGGTCGAGGGCATGAGCGTGGAGGGGAAACTATACGGTATCCCGGAGTCCCTCAAGGCAGTGGTTTTCTGGTATAACACGGACTTACTGGCCGAGGCGCCGGCCACCACAGACGAACTCAAGGCTCTGATGGAAGGCGGCACGCCTGTCTCGATCAGCTATGGCTGCTACCATCACTGGGGCTTCTATGGCGCTTTTGGCGGCGAGATCTTCGATGAGAGTTGGAAAGTGGTCGCTGGCGAGGGCATTGCTGACGCTATGACCTACCTGAATGATCTCTATCAGATCTCCAAGGCAAATGGTTGGCCGAAGAACGACAGCGATGGCCTTGCGCCATTCAGCGAGGGCACAGTTGTGGCGATCACCAATGGCAACTGGGCGATGGGCGATTACAAGAACGCCCTCGGCGACAAGCTGGCTGTTGCTCCGTTGCCCTCAGGCCCCGGCGGCCCTTCCAATCCCTTGCTCGGTGTTGATGGCTTCTACTTCAACCCCAACAGCCAGAATATGGAAGCTGCTCTCGAGGTTGCTTTGTACCTGACGGGTGAGTTCGCTCAAGGCGTCATGATGAACGAGGCCGGCCACGTTCCCGCCAACACAGGCGTGGAAGTGACCGATCCACTCATGCAGGGTCTCCTGGAAGCCTTCTCTACTGGCTACGTCCGCCCGCAGGTCCCAGAGCTTGGCTTGTACTGGTCCAACTTCTGCGGCACCGACCAGGTGTTCGAAGTCGGCACCCCCGCTGCTGATTGGGTAGCGACAGCTACTGAGAACGCCAATAAGTAAACCGATTGTTACAAAAGAGCGAACAGGGAATTTCTCTGTTCGCTCTTCTTCTTTGGGAGGCAGGTTATGGCTACCGCGACTGCTCGATTGAAAATGACAAAAAGCGTCAGACTACAAAGAGCAATCTTACCGTACATTTATTTGCTTCCAGCGTTCATTGTGATGTCTATCATCACGTTCTATCCCCTGATCTATCAGGTGATCCTCTCGTTCACCAATTTCGAGACCAGGCATCTGCTCTTAGGCATGGCCTCGCCAGAATTGGATAATGTCGGCGTACGGAATTACATAGATATCATCACCGGGGGGTTGCCCGTTCAGAACTTCGAGTTTTTCCGGGTCCTGGTTTATAACATCTGGTGGGCGATCAGCAACGTGGCAGTTCATGTCCCTGCGGGTGTGTTGATTGCGGTATTGCTCAATGTAAAGGGCTTGTGGTTCAAGCAAATTTACCGCGCGATCTACATTCTGCCTGTCGTCATCCCTCCTATTGTGGTTGCCACAGTCTGGCGAAATATCTTCGATGAGCAGTATGGGGCGATGAACCAATTCTTGACTGTCGTAACAGGTTTGTTCGGCAGCGACGAACCTGTTGGTATCCGTTGGCTTTTCGAATACAAACCTCCGATCTCATGGTTATTGCCTACCGGCGCCTTGCCATTGGCTTATTATGCGATGATGATCGCTAATTTCTGGTTGGGTTGGCCTTTCATGACCCTGGTTGCCACGGGGGCATTACAGAGCATCCCCAACGACCTGTACGAGGCTGCTTCTATAGACGGCGCCTCCAGTTCGCAACAGTTCTGGGGGATCACCGTGCCATTATTACGACCGGCGATGGTCCCAGCAGCCATCTATGGATTTACGTTATCGTTCAATCTCTTTAATTTCGTCTATTTCATGACAGGCGGCGGCCCGGCGCGCTCGACGGAGATATTGGTCACTTTTGCCTTCGACCTCGTTCGAAATCTACGTTTATATGGCGTGGCTGCTGCCTTTGCGGTGATCGTATTCTTCGTCGCCCTGACCGTTTTCTTGATAACAAACCGCATCACTCGTGCGACCGAATCCTATTTGGAGGCGTAAGATGATCTCGACAGTTCAGACTCCAAAGAAGAAGAACTTCATCGTCCGTTTCTTTACGATGAACACCTCCGGAGAATCCAGCGGACGCGAATTACCTCTGTGGCGGCAACTGGTGCTACAGTTGTTGGTATTGATCATTGTAGCTGAAGTGATGTTCCCAATCATGTATGTGATCACGCTCTCTTTCAGTTCCAAGAGTCAAAGACCCTCCAGCCTGGAACTCTTCCCGAAGGAGTTGTCGCTAGTGGCTTACAAGCAAGTTCTCGACCGGCCAACAGCCAATCCGGTCACATTCGTGGAATTATTAAGAAACAGCTTCGTATTATCGGTTGGCGTCGGGTTGGTAGCGTTGTTTGTAGCGGTATCGGCGGCCTATGCCTTCTCTCGCTTCAAGTTTCGATTGCGGCAGGTATTGATGATCCTGGTGTTCATCCCGCTGCTGATGCCGGCGATCGGCCTTGCGACGCCGTTATTCCTGTTGATGAACAGTTTACGAGTGTTCGATTGCGGAAATGGAATCATTGCCGTCGAGCCTTTCTTGAGCTGCGCTTCGACTGGTAAGCTGCTGTTCAATTTGCGGGACTCGCTGCTTGGCGTGGGCATTGCGATGATTTCTGGGGCCTTGCCGTTTGCGGTGTGGAATCTCAAAGGTTATCTGGATACTATTCCCGAGGAACTCGAAGAGGCTGCTGCTATTGATGGGGCGAATCCCAACCAGGTATTTTTCAAGATCGTGCTGCCTTTGGCCGCCCCGCAGTTGGCAGTGACCTTCTTTCTGGGCTTCATCGGTCACTGGCAGGAATTTGCGATGCCCTGGCTCTTCTTGACGAAACCGCAAAGCTATACACTCGCGATGACGTTATACAACATGACCGGCCAATACGCCAACGCCATCCCATGGAATCGCTTTGCCGCCATGGCGATCATCGTGGCCGCGCCCGTGGCTGTGATTTATATTGCGCTGCAAAAACAAATCGTCAGCGGATTGACATTGGGTGGCGTTAAAGGATAAAGCGATTCGGCTGAGAATTGACCGCTTCGAGAAAGGCTCGAATTATTCGTCGTTGAAACCATCGCGCGCCTTATTATTCATTTTATCTGTCATCGTCGTCACCGCTGTGGCGTTTGGTTTACGACTCAGGGCGGTTGATCGGCTGCCCATTGATTACGATGAGGATGATTACCTCGGCGCCGCGCAACGTTATGCTCTGGCGATCAAGAGCGGGGATATGCGGGGTATCATCGAGTATGAGTTCAATTACGAACACCCTCCCTTGACCAAGCTAGTTTATGGCCTCTCGATTTTGGGGCAACCAGACGCTCCATTGATCCCCGAACGGCTGCCGACCGCTCCTCCTGCCTCGGATCTGCCGCGCCCTCATTTCGAGTATGCCCGCCTGACATCCGCTATCTTGGGCTCGCTGGAAGTATTTTCTCTGGCCTTGTTGAATCCACTTTCTGCTCTGTTGCTTGGGATCCATACCTGGCAGATCAAGTACACCAGTCAGATTATGCTCGAACCGCTGCCCGCGCTGACCAGCCTGCTGGTGGTCCTGTGCTACCATCGGGCGCGTCAGAACGAAAAGCGCGCTGCGCTCTGGCTGGCGCTCTCTGCGTTAGCCCTGGGCATCACAGCCGCCTCGAAATATGTTTACGCCATCGTCGGGGTGGTCATTTTGGTGGATTGGCTCTGGGAGCAGTTCTGCCCTCGCCGGGAGAATCACGCCAAACGGAGTCTGCCTGCCTGGGGCCAGATCATCGCCTGGGGGTTGCTGGCAGTGGCCGTGTTTTGGGCTTTCGATCCACGCCTGTGGATTGATCCGCTAATCAGGCTGAGGGAATCGCTCTTCTTTCATGGCGGATATGCTCGAAGCGAACAGGTCGTCCGGGCGGGATTTCCGGCCTGGCAGCAGTTGGTCTGGTTGGCCGGGCCGGTGCCATGGCATCCTGGGGTGTTCCTGGCGACGTTGGATTTGTATATCCTCCTCTTTGCCATCGTCGGCTTCAAACGCCTGTGGCGACGATATCGCGTATTTGCTTTATGGTTAGCGATCACGGGGTTGTTCTTGTTGATCTGGCCAACCAAATGGCCGCAGTACTTGCTCACGATCACAGCGCCCTTGTGCTTGAGCGCTGCGGAGGGTGTTAGATCAGCGATATTCGAACCGCTAAGGCGCAAAGCGCGCGTAGTAAGCGGTGAATTCTTTCCGCGTAATTCGTGGCGCGAGTTGCGCCGCGCCTGGCTCTGGCTCCTGCCGGGGGCGGTTGTTCTGATGTTGATCGCTTTCTACCCGATGATCTACCAGGCGGCGATGGCGCTGACCGATTTCAATACCATCTCGATCCGTGATGGTATCGCAGGCGGCGTGTGGCGCGAGGTCTGGCGGGGGGCGACGGGACAGGCCGAGCCGCTCGATGTGAATATGTGGGAATATTTCGACCGCTTCCGCAGGCCAACCTCGACGGACGTACATTATATCGGCTGGCGGTTGATCGCTTCGTTGTTTAGCGGCGGGTTGCCCGATTTGCTGGTATTCGATATCTTGTGGACGGCGCTCTCGGTGACGATCCAGGCCGGGCTAGGGGTGGCGGTTGCCATGCTGCTCCATCCCGAAGGCGTGCGTCTGAAGCGTTTCTGGCGCACGGTCTTCATTCTGCCCTGGGCGATTCCGGAATTCGTCGGCGCGCTCATCTGGCGGCGTCTGCTGGAGCCAGAGAAGGGCTGGCTGGCTGTGATCGAGAACTCTCCCTTCGACGCGCTGTTGGCGAAATTCTGGCACGATCCAGATACCACGCTCTTGCTGTTGTTAGTCGCCGCCACCTGGTATGGATTTCCGTTCATCATGCTTGCGGCAACTGCCGGGCTGAAACTGATCCCCGGGGAGGTGTACGAAGCCGCAGCCATAGACGGCGCGAGTCGTTGGATGCAGTTCAGACATGTGACCTGGCCGCTGCTCTGGCCGCTGCTCATGCCGGCGGTCCTCATCCGGGCGATTTTTGCATTCAATCAATTCTATCTTTTCTACGCCATGCAGACGAATTTCCCGACGCTCACTTTCGCCACGCTCTCGTATTATGTCTTTTCGCCGACCTTTGGAGGACAGTTTGCCATATCGGCGGCGATCAATCTCTTTACTGTCGTGGTGCTGGTGATTTTGATCTGGTGGTTCAACCGCATCAGCCGCGCTGCCGAAGGAGTGACCTATGTCGGGTAGGAAAAAACCCTGGGAGAAAATCGCGCGCCAGTCTGGCCTGCTGCTGGTGGGGCTGTTCGTTTTGCTGCCCATCTGGGGGCTGGTTTACCTGGCTTTCGAAGGCGGCACCATCGGCTGGCCATCCACGTTTCGCTTGTGGCCTGAAGTGCCGACGCCCCGCGTTTTCTCGCAGGTCTGGGCGCAAGCTTCGCAGTCGCTGCCCTTCCTCGCGTTGCTCAAGAACAGTTTGTTCGTCTCGGGCGGGGCCGCGCTTTCCTCGGTGGGGCTGGGGGCGAGCATGGCCTATGCCTTTGCCCGCTACCGATTCCCCGGTCGCCAGCAAGGTCTGTTTGCTTTGCTGGTTGGGGCGCTGCTGCCACCGGTAGCTTCGATGACGCCGCTATATGTCTTGTTGACCATTCTCGAATTACGCACCACGCTGCTCGGCCTGACGATTGTCTATACCGCTTTTGCGATGCCGTTCTGCGTCTGGAATATGCGCTCCGCGTTTCAGGCTGTGCCCAAGGATTTGGAAGAGGCGGCTTTCCTCGACGGCGCATCCGCCCTGGAGGCTTTCTGGCGCATCTCGCTGCCGATTGCCATGCCGTCCATCGCGGTCGCGGCTTTGATCGCTTTTCTCATCGCATATTCCGAATTCGCTATGGGCTGGCTGTTCGTGGAGAAGAGCGCCGACGTCACCCTGGCGATGGCCGTATCTGGCGCGCTGGGCATTTCTACCTTTTCCGGGAGTCTCCTGTCTGCGCTGGCGATCTTGATGAGTCTACCCGTAGTGCTGCTGTTCTTGCTCTTGCAGCGTTATTTGTTGGATCGCTTGATGTTTGCGTCAGTCGGCAATGAATAGGAAAATGCTAAAAGCGGCAACCCCCTCAATCCCAGTTTCCGAACATCCCCTTTGGGTGTAGAATCCGCTCGAATTTCAGAGGAGCCTGTATGACCGTACCTTATTGGGTGCAAGACGCTATCTTCTATCAAATCTTTCCTGATCGCTTCGCCAACGGCGATCCCAGCAATGATCCTCCCAATGTAGTTCCCTGGGGATCGCAGCCGACCGTTTGGAATTTCATGGGCGGCGACCTGCGTGGCGTGATCCAGCGCTTCGATTATTTGCTCGATCTGGGCGTCACGGCGATCTATTTCAACCCCATTTTCCTGGCTACGTCTAACCATCGTTACAACATCGGCGACTACTACCGCATTGATCCCAAACTAGGAGATATGGCGGATTTTCATGCCTTGTTGGAAGTGGCTCACCGCAACGATGTGCGCGTGATCCTCGACGGAGTCTTCAACCATTGCGGGAGGGGCTTCTTTGCCTTCAACGATGTTTTGGATAATGGCGAGCACTCGCCTTATCGGGATTGGTTCCATATCAATGGATTCCCGGTGGATGCCTATTCGCCGGGAGATGCCAAAGATTTCGCGGCGTGGTGGAACTTCAAGAGCCTCCCTAAATTCAACACCAATAATCCCGCTGTGCGAAAATACCTCTTCGAGGTAGCCCGCTACTGGATCGAACAAGGCGCTGATGGGTGGCGGCTGGATGTGCCCAACGAGATCGCCGATGATACCTTTTGGGCTGAGTTTCGCCACGCCGTCAAGAGCGTCAACCGCGAGGCCTATCTGGTGGGGGAGATATGGGAGGCCGATCCGCGCTGGGTTGGCGAAGGCCATTTCGATGGCCTGATGAATTACCCCGTCCGCGCAGCCTTGTTGAAGCTCCTGCAGGGCGGCGATACGGCTGACGATTTTGCCGCTACAGTAGAGGGACTTCTTCGACGCTATCCCCGCGAGAATGTCTACGCGATGTATGTGCCCCTGGGGTCTCACGATACGGAACGCCTGATGACCTTGCTCGAGGGTGATCTGGCGAAAGCCCGGCTGGCTTTTGCCTTCCTGTTTGCCTATCCTGGCGCGCCAGCGATCTTGTATGGAGATGAGATCGGTATGCAGGGCGGCAAAGACCCGGATTGCCGCGGCGCCTTTCCCTGGCAGCGTGGCAATGGGAACGAAGAGTTGCGCGCCTGGGTGAAGAGGTTGATCTCGCTGCGAAAGCGTCTGGCCTGTCTACGCAGAGGCGATTACCAACAAATCCTGCTCGATAAGGATCGTTGTATCTATGCGTTCGCGCGCGCCCTGGGGGATGAGTCGGTCTTGATCGTACTCAACGCCGGCGCTTCGAAGCGTCATTTGCGTTTGCCCGTGAAATCTCTGGGTTGGGGGGATGGGCGTATTCTGAGCAACTTGTTGGGCAGCGAAGAATATATCGTCTCTGGCGATGAACTCGTGGCGACCCTGCCTCCCTGGAGCTCGGCCTGGATTGGATGATTCATGGTAACTGCTCAGCCATCGCGAACGGATTTACCCGAAAAAATGGTGTGCGCAGGGGGCTACGCCCCCTGCGCACACCCTTTTTTCGGAAATGTCTCCGTTTGGCTGGTAGTTACGATTCATGTAAGAAACCCGTTTTCTTGGAGAAAACGGGTTTCTGGGCACGAAGAAATCATTTGTGAAAACACAACCATGTGGTAAACTACGCTCCTGATTGCATGAGTTTTTTCAGTGAACTCAGAGGTTAATTCTTTCAAAATTAGGGTGTGCACGCTGGCACACCCTAATTTTGGGTTACATGTTCGAAAGAGGTAAAAAAATGTCTCAAAAGAAATGGGTGTATTTGTTCTCGGATGTCGAGAAAGCGGAGGAGCACGCTAGAAGCTGGGCGGCTACGCGAGAGTTGTTGGGCGGCAAAGGCGCTAACCTGGGCGAGATGACCCGCATTGGCGCGCCAGTTCCCCCAGGCTTCACCGTGACAACCGAGGCCTGCAACGCTTATCGGGCTGCCGGGCAGCAGTTCCCCGATGGCATGTGGGAACAAGAATTGGCTGCCATGAAGGCCATCGAAAAAGCTACTGGAAAGAAATTCGGCGACCCGCGAAATCCCTTGCTGGTATCCTGCCGTTCTGGAGCAAAGTTCTCCATGCCCGGCATGATGGATACGGTGCTGAATATCGGGTTGAACGACAAGACCGCCAAAGGAATGGTCGAGCTGACCGGGGACGATCGCTTCGTCTATGACGCTTATCGCCGCCTGATCCAGGGCTTTGGAGCGGTAGTGCTGAATATCCCCGATGAGGCTTTCGAGGATGTGCTCACCGAATACAAAGAGAAGAAGGGTCTGGCTTTAGATACCGATCTCACCGCCGAGGATTGGAAAGTTCTCACCGGGGAATTCAAGGTTATCGTCAAAGAGCACAAAGGCTTCGATTTTCCTCAAGACCCCTACGAGCAGCTCAAGCTGGCGACAGAGGCGGTCTTCGAATCCTGGAATGGCAAACGCGCCGTGGATTACCGCAACGCCGCCGGAATCTCTCATGACCTGGGCACCGGCGTCAATATCCAGACGATGGTATTTGGCAATATGGGCTGGGACTCTGGCACCGGCGTGGCTTTCACCCGCGATCCGGCCAACGGTGAAAAAGTGATCTATGGCGATTACCTGATGAACGCGCAGGGCGAAGATGTGGTCGCTGGCATCCGCAATACCAAGAAAATCGAAATGTTAGCCGAGGAAGTCCCTGCGGCTTATCGGGAATTCCTGGAGATCTGTGACAAGCTCGAAGCCCACTACCTCGAGATGCAGGATGTGGAATTCACGATCGAGCGCAGCAAACTGTGGATGCTGCAAACCCGCGACGGCAAGCGCACCGCCAAGGCTGCCGTCAAGATCGCCGTGGATATGGTCGAGGAAGGTTTGATTACTAAAGAGAAAGCCGTGCAGCGCGTCAAACCCGCCGATGTGGATACCCTGCTGCACCCGCAGTTCGATTTCGCGGCCAAGCAAGCGGCACAAGCAGAAGGCAAACTATACGCCACTGGCGTGAACGCTTCCCCCGGCGCGGCGGTTGGGCGCGTCTATTTCGACGCCGATACCGCCGAGCAGAAGGCTAAGGAAGACGGCCAGGATGTCATCATGGTGCGCCCCTTCACCAAGCCCGATGACGTTCACGGCATGTTGGCCTCCAGGGGCATCCTCACCAGCGAAGGCGGGGCGACATCCCACGCTGCCGTGGTCGCCCGTCAGTTCGGCGTGCCTTGCATTGTGGGCGCTTCCGCTGTGCGCATTGACCTGGAAGGCCGTAAGATGACCGCCGTTGGCGTAACCATCGGAGAGGGCGATTGGATTTCCGTGGACGGCACGACAGGCGAGGTCTTTCTTGGCTCTATTCCGACCTCCGCCCCCTCGTTGGAGGAACAGACCGACCTTTTGAAGTTGCTCGGCTGGGCTGATGAGATTTGCGCCGCCGAGGGCATTCGCGACCTCCCCGAGGGCTGGCCGAGGCGCGGCCTGCAAGTGTGGGCGAACGCCGACTATCCCGAGGACGCCCGCCGCGCCCGCTCCTATGGCGCGCAGGGCATCGGCCTGTGCCGCACCGAGCATATGTTCTTCGAGCCGGAGCGCCTGCCCATCGTGCAAGATATGATCCTGGCCGGTGACGATGTCGAAACCCGTCAGGCCGCGCTAGATCAGTTATTGCCTTACCAGCGCGCTGATTTCGACGGTCTGTTCGAGGCGATGACCGGACTGCCCGTGATTATCCGCCTGATTGATCCCCCGCTGCACGAGTTCATGCCCGATGAACATGCCCTGCTGGAGGAGGTCATCGAGGCGCGCCTACAAGGCAAATCCGTCCCTGAAAAAGAGAGCTTGCTGGCCAACATCCAGGCCCTGCACGAGAGCAATCCCATGATGGGCTTGCGCGGCGTGCGCCTGAGCGTGATGATGCCAGAGATCGTCAGTATGCAGGTGCGCGCCATCTTCGAGGCCGCAGCAGATGTCAAGCTGCGCGGCTTCGAGCCGAAACCCGAGGTGATGATCCCGCTCACCGGTCACATCAACGAGCTGCACTTCATCCAGCCCCGGCTGGAAGAGATCGCCGCCCAGGTGATGAAAGAAAAGGGAGTCGAGTTCGAGTATAAATTCGGCACGATGATCGAGATCCCCCGCGCCAGCCTGACCGCCGACCAGATCGCCAAGACCGCTGAGTTCTTCTCCTTCGGCACCAACGACCTGACCCAGTTCGTCTTCGGCTACAGCCGCGACGACGCCGAGCGCAACTTCCTGGTCAAATACGTGGAAGACGGCATCCTGGAAATGAACCCCTTCCAGACCATAGACCGCGATGGCGTCGGCCAGTTGATGAAGCTGACCGTGGAGAAGGGCCGCGCCACCCGCCCCGATCTGGAATGCGGCATCTGCGGCGAGCACGGCGGCGACCCCAACTCGATCGAGTGGTGCCACCTGATCGGGCTGAACTATGTGAGCTGTTCGCCCTTCCGCGTGCCCGTCGCCAGGTTGGCGGCGGCCCATGCGGCGCTGATACATAAGAAGTAAGCAGTAGGGAGTTATCAGTGGACAGTAAAACAGCACCCCTAACCAGGGTTCGAATTCTGCCATCAACGAGAAAAATTGTCGCGCTCCCTCCTCCGGGGAGATGATCCGCAGCAAGCGCCTTTCTTCGGCATGGATGGCGTCCCATTTGCGGTTGTCATCGTTTCCTTCTCAATTTGCCCTCGATCCGCTCGCGATCTTGGCGGGCCTCCTTGCGCTGGGGAGCGCCCAGGGCGGTGAAAATGGCCTCGGCTTCGGTGATCAAGGCCAGCGCTTGCTTGAGATTTCCTTCTTTCTCCTCAAGCAACGATAACTGCGCCTTGCTCGATGCAACGCCCGACTTGTCCCCCAACTGCTCCAATATTTTCAGGCTTTCCTGGTACAGGCGGCGCGCCTCGGCGTAATCGCCCGTGGCCTGCGCCAGCATGCCCAACTGATGCAGGCTGCGCGAAACGCCCGACTTGTCCCCCAACTGCTCCTTGATATTCAGGCTTTCCTGGTACAGGCGGCGCGCCTCGGCGTAATCGCCCGTGGCCTGCGCCAGCATGCCCAACTGATGCAGGCTGCTCGAAACGCCCGACTTGTCCCCCAACTGCTCCAATATTTTCAGGCTTTCCTGGTACAGGCGGCGCGCCTCGGCGTAATCGCCCGTGGCCTGCGCCAGCATAGACAGGTTGTGAAGCATGGCAGCATGCTCATGACCGCCTGCTTTTTTTCCCGCGGCCAACCCCATCTCCAATGAACGGCGACGGAAGTCCCAACGCCCGCTGCGCTTGAAAAGATCATCCAGCCGATAGGCAAAGGAAATTGCTTCTTCCCAGCGCTCCTGCTTCAGACAGGCCTCTTGTCCGGCCAGCAAATTAATACGCTCGATTTCGGCAAACTGCACCGCGCCGAGGGCTTTTTCGGTGTCGCCGAGCAGGCCATGTGCGGCATCGGCTATGGCCAGGTAATATTGCGCCATGCGCCACTCGCCCCTATCCCCTATCCCCCTATCACCTTTCCCCCTGACATATTCGCGCAGCACCGGGTGCAGGCGATAGCGGCGATAATCATCGCTCCAGAGATGCACTTCGATGAACGATTTGCGCGCCAAAGAGCGCAGCCCTTCCTCCCAGGTCGGGAGCAGGTCTTTGTCCCGCTCATCCAGCGGCGCGGTGCAAACCACCTCGACCGCCTGCGCATCGAAATCGGCGGCGAATGCTGCCAGGCGGTGCAGCAAGCGTTTCTCATCCACCGTCAACCGCCCGTAGGAAAAGTCGAAGCGGCGGCCGGTCTCGCCGCGCGCCGGGTTGGCGCGTACGGCTTTCAGGGCCGCATCCAGTCCCTCGTCCGCGATCAAAGCGGCGGCGTGCATCAGAGCCAGGGCGTGGCCGTCCAGCAGCCCGGCGATTTCGAAAAAGGTCCGAAATGCCTCTTTGTCAAATGTCAGCCACTGATTCTTGCGCCGCATCGTTTCCTGGGACAGGAACAGCAAAGCCTCCTCCCCTGCCATGCCTTCCACCGAAATCACACAACCGCCATATTCGGGGCGCTCGCGGCTGGTCAGCAGGACGGCGCTGCGTCCCGGCGCCTGCCGCGCCATGCGCCATACCTCCTCGGCGGCTACATCGGCGTTGTCCACCACCCACAGCGCCGGAGCTTCCATCCGCTCGAAATAAGCCAGCACCGCCTGTCGTTTCTGAGCGGCCGGGAATTTCAGGAAATCCTGCCCGAAGGCAGCCGCAAAGGGTGACAGGGCGTCATCCAGGCTCATGCCGCTCTCGACGTAGTCCGCCCCGTTGGCCCAGAAGACCCCGCCGGGGAAACGCCAGGCCAGCCGGCGCGCCAGCGCCGCGGCCAGGGCGGTCTTGCCGATGCCGCCCACACCAGTCAGGACGACAACTTTTTCTCCGCGCAGGAGAGATTGGGCAGATTCCACCAACAGGGCTTTGCGACCGCTTGGTGGGTCGGTGCGCGCATCGTACACGCCGTGGAAGCGGCCGGATTCTGAGGGCGAAGGCACGCCCACCAGTGGTTCGCGTTCCACCTGCGGCCGTCCGCGCTGCGGCTTGCACAACGGCTGCTTGATTCCTTTGCCGGTCAGAACGGGCAGGTCGGCGGCGCGGATTTCGCGCGCCGGTTCGCCTGCCTTTTCCGGCGGAAGGAGTACTATCGCCTTGCCCAGCGAAGCGCGGGCGGCCTCGAACGCCTCCTGGACCGTGCGACCTGTCCCCAGCGCGGCGTACAGGCGCTTGACGAAGTCCATGGTCACGTTCACCGGGACGGTTTCGCTGAACCCGATCACCGCCGGGATTTTGGCTTCACGGGCGATCCGCCCGGCCAATCCATCCTTCTCTCCCTTGGCTGACTGGCAGGCTGAAAGGATGAGCAGCCTCGGCGGCTGACCGGCGTTCTTGAGTTTCTCGATGAACATCTGCGCAGGCAGGGGTTCTGCCAGGCCGTCTTCCTTCTCGAAGTCCAGGAAGCCGCCTAATTCCGCTGTGCCGTGGCCGTCGAAATGCAGGATGTCGCAGCCGCCGTCAATCTCCGCCTCCAGTTGTTTCACCGTCGGCGGGCGGATGAAGTGCGCCTCCACTGGCGCGTCCACAGACATCAAGCCGTCCGTCAACGCCCAGGCGTCGGCGATCTCCGGCAGTTCGCTGGCGTTCAGCGGGCGCGCCGCCACGGTGAGCACGCGCAGCGGCGCATCTGGGGTTTGTTCCCCACCGATGGCCAGGCGGCGTTCTTCGTCCGCCTGCGGGGCGTTTTTCTTTGGCTTGAGTTGTGAGGACATAAGGCAGGCTCCTGGGTGTTCAAGGCGACAGTCACTGTGCAAAGCGATCGTCGCCGTAGGAGTATCAGTAGATCATAAAAACGATCAGGAGCCCGTCGCCGGGCGACCCGCAGACGGGTCTTGGATCATCTTTCGTGAAGTACTGAGTATAGCAAAGCGCAACTTTATTCTAACATAGGGGCGGCGGGGCGTGGCGGTCATTTTCTGTAGGTGCTCCTGCAAGAGGCCAATTGAATCTCACCTCCTTGTATCAGACGGGCGCTGGTGTTATCATCTAGGCTGCAAATATGTTTACCAACCTTTCTCTTCGCGCCCGGGTATTTATCTTTATCCTCATCATCACGCTGGCGACGGCGACTTGCGCGGTCGCGGGGTTGATCCTGTATCGTTTTGTCCTCCAGCCTCCCGAACCTATCCCAACGCAATCGATTCTCGATGATGGAGATGTTTCAGCGGACACTGGCGCTGCCATCGGGACGCCGGGCGCCCCTGATCTGGCGGCGGGCAGCGATAGCGGCATTTCCAACTCAGACAATATCACTCGCATCAACACCCCCCAATTCACGGGTATCTGCCGCAACGATGACAAGATCAACTTGATCAGCAGCATCCATGGGGCTTTGAGCCACGCCGAGACCGTTTGTTCGGGGAGTAACTACGCCATCGCCCTGACGAGCGCGCTCAGCGATGGCGTTCACAGCATCAGCGCCATCGCCACGGACCCGGCGGGAAATATCGGCCAGCCCTCGAGCGCGTTGACCATCACCATGGATACCACCCCTCCCGTCGCCCCGAGCATCCCTGATCTGGCGGAGGAGAGCGATACCGGAAGTTCCAAGACTGATAATATCACCAGCGACATCACCCCACGATTCACAGGCACGTGTACCCCGGGCGACACGATTACCATCCTCAGTTCGTTGGATGGCAGTCGACTCCCTGAACAGGTCTGCACATCAGGGGGCTACGACATCACCCTGACCAGCAACCTCAGCGAGGTCGCCCATTCGATCTCCGCCCAGGCTATGGATCCAGCGGGGAATACGAGCACATCCCTCGCGCTGGCTGTGACCATCGAGACGATTGCCCCCAACGCGCCCGGCGCGCCTGATCTGGCTGCGGAGAGCGACACCGGCATTTCGAACATTGACAATATCACCAACGACGCTACCCCACGCTTGACCGGGGTCTGCAACTCGGGCGATGTGATCTCCATCTACAGCTCACTCGATGGGGACCGCTCCCCCGAGGCGGCCTGCGTGGATGGGCATTATGATATCACCCTGACCAGCGCGCTGCGCGAAGGTGCCCACTCGATGACAGCCAAAGCCAGAGATAGCGCCGGGAACAGGAGCAGCTCGTTGGATCTGTACCTGGTCGTGGATACGACTCCCCCCGGGATACCGGGCGCGCCTGACCTGGCCGGGGGCAGCGACAGCGGCCGTTCGAATTCCGACAATATCACCAGGATGACCTCACCCCGATTTACCGGAACCTGTCCAGATGGCAACCGCGTCAGCCTGGTCAGCAGTTCTGGCGGCGCGCTGAGTCCATCGAATGTATTCTGCTCGGGGGGCGGATACGATATCACTGTCAACAGCCTCCTCAGCGAGGTCGTGCATAGTATTTACGCGCAGGCGACCGACGCGGCAGGCAATACCAGCGCCGCCTCTGGGGGCCTGGGTGTGACCGTGGATACCGTCCCGCCATCTGCGCCGGGGACTCCCGATCTGGACGCGGGCAGCGACACCGGCAGCTCCAACACCGACAACATCACCAGCGATACGACCCCGAGATTCAGAGGAACCTGTCTGACCGGCGACGAGATCAATCTGCGCAGCAGCGTCATTGGCGAGCTAAGCCCCTCGGACGCCATTTGTTCGGGGAACAGTTACGACATCACGGTCACCAGCGCGCTCAGTCAGGCGACCCATTCGATCACCGCGATCGCGATTGACCTGGCTGGTAATATCTCCTCTGCCTCCGCGGGCCTGAGTGTGACGGTTGGGCCAACCACCCCGGCCGCGCCCGGCGCTCCCGATCTGGCGGCAGGCAGCGACACGGGTGTTTCCAACACGGACAATATCACCAAACTAACTTCCCCCAGATTCACCGGCACATGCGTGGATGGCAAAAAGATCAACCTGAGCAGCAGTGTGGATGGCGCGCTGAATCCCTCCAATACGGTCTGTTCGGGCGGCGGGTATGACATCACCCTGACCAGCACGCTCACAGCGACGACGCACAACATCACCGCCACCGCCACTGATGTGGAAGGCGTCAGCCCGGCATCCGGCGCGTTGAGCGTCACGATAGATGTGAATGCGCCCGCCGCGCCCGGGACGCCCGATCTGGCCGCGGGCAGCGATACGGGCAGTTCCAACACGGATAATATCACCGCCGACGCGACTCCCCAGTTCACCGGCTCTTGCGAGACGAATGCCGTGGTCACCCTCAGCAGTTCGGTCGCCGGGGTCCTTGCGCCCACGGGAACTTGTGCGGGCGGCGCGTTCGACATCATCCTCACCAGCGTCTTGAGCGAGACGATGCACAATATCAGCGCGAGCCAGGTTGACGTTGCCGGAAATGCCAGCGTCAGCTCCCCGGCGCTGAGCGTGAATATCGTCATCCCCACTCTGGTCGTCAACCTTGTGGGGAATGTGGGCGCAGACGCGGCGACCTCGACCGGCGGAACGCCCGCGGATGGGCCGATCAACTGTCCATCAACGCGCTGCGATACCGACTTCCTTTTGGACGACATCGTGACCCTGAATGTCACAGTGGATGCATCGTCCAGTTTCGTGGGATGGGGCGGCGATTGCGCGGGCTTCGGGAGCAACCTGAGCGGCAGCCTGACGATGAACGGGGATAAGAATTGCACGGCTACATTCGCCCCTCCGCCTGGCCCTGAGATGGATGTGGAGGGCAACGGCGTCTCGATTGCCGATGGGGATGATTCCCCTAATCCCGCGGACCACACCGATTTTGGGGATGTCAACACGGGCAGCGCCCTCGACCGCGCCTTTGCCATCCAGAACTCGGGCGGCGGCGCATTGACTCTGACCGGTTTCCCCGCCGCAGTGACCCTATCCGGATCGGGCGATTTTTCGATCCAGACCCAACCGGGAGCAGCTTCGATCCCGGCGGGCGGCGCTGACCTGACGTTCGTCGTGCGCTGCGCGCCCACCAGCGCAGGCGCCCGCGCCGCCACGGTCTCGATTGCCAACAACGATTCCGATGAAAACCCGTACAATTTCGATCTCTATTGCACGGGCGTCGGGCCGGAGATAGACGTCCAACGGCCGGCTGGCAACCCCATCCCCGATGGCGGCGCCGACGACCTCGGGGATCAATCTACGGGCACGGTCAATCTTCGATACACGCTCGATAACACCGCCGGCACAGGCCAGCTCAGCGTCAGCAATGTCACGGCCGCCAATCTGAGCAACGTCACCGATTTCGCCTTGCATACGGCCACCCCCATTGACGTGGCTGCCGGCGAAACGGGGACCTTCGAGATTTCCTTCGACGTAGGCGCAGGGGCTTTCAGTCTAGATATTGACATCCTCGATAACGACGGCGACGAAAACCCCTATGATATCCAGATCATCGGGAACGGGGCGACGATTCCAGAGATGGAAGTGTTGGGCAACGACCGCATCGTCTTCAGCGGCGATACCACCCCCGATGCTGACGATCACACCGATTTTGGGGATGTGGATGTGAACGGCGCGACA
>Ga0194125_10002252_pt1 | contig 32160 bp, 28 predicted proteins | sample TA2KigC250mmetaG_FD_148626 | JGI IMG/M metagenome (GOLD analysis project Ga0194125, IMG submission 148626) | Freshwater microbial communities from Lake Tanganyika, Tanzania - TA2015034 Kigoma Deep Cast 250m | ecosystem: Environmental > Aquatic > Freshwater > Lake | place: Tanzania: Lake...
CCCCTTTTCCCACTCGTCCCTCTTCCCATCTCGGCATCCCATAGAAATAGGAGAGGGTTCCCGGAGGCCGAGCAGGCAACGCGTCTCTGCTCAACCAGTTAACCCTCCGCATCGTCTCGGCCGAACATAACCGGTTTTCGGCCATGTGCATCTTCCACCACACCAACACCACCGACCAGCCCGGGCCGTCGGCCACCGGCCAACGCCGCCCGAGATAGAGTGATCGGCAAGTGAGTAAAAGCATTAAGACGGGTTTTTAATTGTTGACAGCACACAGACCCACTCCACCCGGGGAGTAAGAGCATCAAGACAGTAAGAGCATCAAGACGGGTTTATAATTGTTGACAGCCACAGACTCACCCTTGGGGGGGGGCCTTCCTTGGTGGTGGGGTGGGTACGTCCGGTGCAATGTGGGGATCAACCGAAGCGGGTCAACTGGATTGGGCGGGAGCGAGGACGTAAAGACGTAAAGAGTTGAGCCACATGTTGACATAAGTTAATTGGTTTATAATCGTTGACAGCCGACAGTTCTCTGGCGCGCCCCTGTGGCCGCCGCGCAGTGCGAGCAAGGGCGGGGGCAGCGGCCGAGCGAGGGGTGGGGACCTACGGGACCTGGGCGGTTTGCGGCACGGGCTCGCGGTGGACCTCGAGGCCGCAAAGGAGCACGGCTGAACGCGCGGCGGCGTCGCTCGATGCAAGGGGTCCCGCGGGTGCCATGTCGATCTCGAGGTTGCGATCGACGCGCACACCCCTGAACTCGCGCGTGAAAGGTCGGCCCGGCCCTCCAGCCGCCTGAGAAATGTCGAGGCTAGCCACCACTCGGCCGCCCTGGAGCCGGATTTCGAGCGCGGATCGCGCTGGGCCGGCCTGCGACTCGGGCGGGGCGAGCAGGTGGAGGCGCACGGTGTAGAACGCTGCGGCGTCGCCTTCTCCCAGAAGCGGCAAGACACAACGCCGCACTCCGCGACCGAACGAGGCGAACAGCCAGGGGCGATCGGCGCTGACCGTTCCGGCCTCATCGGAGCTAACCAGCTCATAACCGCCCGCTTCCTCAAACTCGACTTGAACCTCGAGGTTCAAGCCCAGGGCCGCCCGATCGCCAGGCAGACTTGGGCGCGGGAAGGCGAACCACATTTGGTCCTGAGAGTCGCGTCGATCGCCGGGGGCGCCCAGGTTAACAGCCAGGCGTTGGACGGGCGTGTACGGCCCTGAGGCGCTGTAGATGCTCCAGCGGACGGCGTCGTGCCGCGGTTCGAGCACCAGCGTGCAGTTGATCGGATGCAGGCAAAGGCAGCCGGCGCTGGCCTCGGGGATGAGCGCCAGGCCATTGGCGGGGATGGCGTTAATCCAACAACCCAGCCGGTGGCCGGCAAAGTGGCGAATGCCGCTGTCCTGGCGCAGGTCGTAGTAACTGGTGTAACCGGAGCGCATGAAGAGCATTTGCGGGCTGGCGGAGATGGCGCCGCAATGATGGCCTGGGCGCAGGAATTGCCAGGGCGTCTCGAGCCCCGTCACGGGATGAGCGCGAGTCAACTGCCGACCGGTCCGCAGATCGTACAGCCAGGGCTCCGCCAGCACCCTGTCGCCCATGATCACCGGTCGGTGCCGGTAGTCCGCATCGCGCGCCCAGACGACCGATCCGTCTCTGGCGGACAAGGCCACCAAGCGGCGCTGTGAGAACTCGCCGGCGAGGAATTGTCGCCAGTAATGTCCGTTGGCATTTGCGCCGCAGAGCAGGAGGATACCGTCTCGGTACATGGCCGTCAGTTCGCCGCCTCCGATGCCGATGCCGCTGCAGTCCGTGACGTCGACAGGTCGCGACCAGGCCAGGCCGCCCGTGCGGGCATCCAGGGCGACCGCCCGGCGCAGGTCCCGACTCTTGGCCGCTTGCTGGGCCGCGACCGCTGCGGGTCCGTCCAGTTGCCGCAGGCGGGATTTGTCCTGGTCGAGCAGTTGTTGTCGTTGCTCGGGTGTCAGGGTGCTGTCGATGAAGAAGACCCAGCCGTCGCCCAGGGCGATGGTGAGGTTGACGAGGTTCTGGCCTGACCAAGCCCAGAGCGTTTGGCCGGTGTGCACGTCCAGTGCGAACAAGGTCTCGGAGACGCCCAAGGCTTTGGCGACGCTGCCGTAGAGCACGCCGTCCACACAAGCCAAGTAGCCCCAACTCAACGGTTGCGAGGCGGTCACGGGAATGGGGTAAGTGGCCAGGGTCCGGCCCGTCGCGGGATCCAACCGCAGACAGGCGCCCCCAGCGGCCACAAACAAGCCGTCGGCGGTGACGGCGAGGTTGCCGCACTCCCGGGCTTTAAGGCGGGTGCGCTTGGCGCCGGGGATGTCGCGTTGCCAGAGTTCGAGGCCGTTGCAGGCGTTGTAAGCCAAGACCACCTCTTCGCCCTGGATGAACAGGCGTCCGTCCCGCGCCAGGGGCGCCGCGGCGGCGTCATGACGATTGACCATCGGCGCGGAGCCCGGTTCACCGAACCACAATAGCCCGAGCGAGCCGCTCACCCGTTGATCGTCGCTGCAAGCCGTGTTGCCAGGCTCCGCGTATTGGTGGGTCCACTGGCCGGCGCCTGGCAGCGCGCCGCGGCGCACCAGGGCCCAGGTCCCACCGGCGTCGCCGGTTTGGCCTCGCCCGAGTCCGAGTTCGCCAATCCACTGCTCGAGTCGGCGAGCGGCGGCCGGTTGGGCGGCGAGGCCCAGGCCGGCTGGCCACCCGAGACAGACGACGCCGCCCCAGGGCTTCAGGTGACGGGTAAGGGCAGCCGGAGCGCAAGGCAGTTCGCCGGAGAGCAAGAGGCGATCCGACACGATGAGATTGGCGAAGTAGTTCGAGTAAGGCAGTTCGCTCGGATCGCCTTCGTGCAGGTCCACCCGCGCGCCGCAGAGGCCAGCCTGGGCTAGGGCCGCTCGGCCGCGACGCACTTTGGCAGGGTCGCGCTCGATGCCGATCACGTGCAGGTCGGTCCGCCGCGCCAACTCCCAAGCCAACCGCCCTTCTTCCGCGCCGACCACCAGGCAGTAGCCGCGGGTCACCTTCGCTTGGGCCAGGATGGCCTCTGCCGCGGCCGCGTACACGGGGCTCAACTCATCGGTTGGGTAAGGTTGAGAGAAGAGGACAGGCGCAACCTCCCGAACACGCTCGGGTGCCTCCCCAGCAAAACAGTAGATGTTGCCTCGGTCCGTGCTCACATAAAGGCGGCCGCCGGCAATCGCCAGTCCGCCTGCGCGGCCGGCGACGCGGCCTGACCAGGCTGGGGCACCATCGCTTCGTCGCCAGGTCACGACCTCATGGTCGCCTCCGGCGACGACCAGGTTTTCGCACAACACCAACTCCGCGTCGCAGCGGCTGGGTTGGGACCAGCGGACCGTGGGGGCGATTTCCTTCTGTCGATGCTCCTCGAGTTCCTGTTCCCGGTGCTTGAGTTCTTGTTCTTGGCTTGCTTTCGCTTCGCCCGTGGCATTGGGGATCGAGGCGCGCAGCGTGCGGATACGGAACTCGAGGGCGTTACGGCGCCGGCTGGATTGCGCATAGGCGGAGCGGTCTAGGGCGAGGATCTCCTGGCCGGTGGCCAGATAGGCCATGGGCCCCGCGACCGTCAGCTTTCGTCCCGGGAACCATCCGAAACCGGGCGCGCCCGACTCCTGGCTGAGGGCGACCAGATGTTCTTGCGTGCCGGTGAGGATTTGGTCATCGGCCAGCAATGCGTAGGTTCCCCCGATCACGCCTCCGGCCCGCTCGTCTCGCCAACCGTATTCGCGATGGAACACGAGCGCGCCGGTTGCGCGGTCGAAGGCGGCTGGCAGGTCACGGCCGGAGGGCACGAAGAGTCGGGTGGGGGTGGCGAGCAAGTAACCTTGTGGGGAGAAGTCGTTGCGATATGCGCCTTGTTCGCTGAGGGTATCGCTGCGCCAGAGCACTTCGCCGTCGGCCGCCCGAACCGCCAGCAGGTAAACCTCTTCGTGCGGGAAGATGCCCGCGGCGAAATAGGCCACCTCGTCCGCGACCAGCACCCCGGTCCGGAGGGGCCATCGCGAGATCATGCGGCCGTTGCCCAGCAACCGCTCGGCGGTCGGTCCGCCGCGCCGTCTCCAGATCAGCTCGCCGGTCCTGGCTTTGAGGCAATAGGCGTAGCCGTCGTCGGAACCGAAAAGCACGCGCCCTTGCCAGACGGTCGGCGCCAGTCGAACCGGTCCCTCGGTGACGAAGCGCCAGCGTTCCTCGCTATGGGCTCAGGTGATGGGGTGATTCAAACGCGTGACAATGTGCCTCAAGGCATCTTAAGCTTTACACCTTTGCGACCTGAACACTGACAACCATGACTATGCGCTCTGACACCATCAAGCAAGGCGCCGAACGCGCCCCGCACCGCAGCTTGCTGCGGGCCACCGGCTCCATCGAATCGGAGGCGGATTTTGGCAAACCGTTCGTTGCGATCTGCAACAGTTACACGGACTGCATTCCTGGGCACGCGCACCTCAACGAGGTGGGGCTGCTGGTCAAGCGCCTGGTGCGCGCGGCGGGCGGAGTGCCGTTCATCTTTAACACCATCGGTGTCGACGACGGGATTGCGATGGGGCATGGCGGGATGAAGTACTCGTTACCGTCGCGGGAGTTGATCGCGGACTGCGTCGAGTCGATGGTCCGGGCGCATTGTTTCGACGGGATGATCTGCATTCCGAACTGCGACAAGATCGTGCCGGGGATGTTGATGGCCGCCATGCGGCTGAACGTGCCGACGGTGTTCGTCAGTGGCGGGCCGATGGCGGCGGGCATTGCCCAGCAGACGACGGCGCACGAGGACCTGGCCGCCCATCTCCAACCCGCGAGCCAAAAATCCGATCTGATTACGGTGTTCAAGGGTGTGGCGGAACTCCAGACCGGCAAGATCAGCGCGGCGGACCTCGAGAAGCTCGAGCAGACGGCCTGCCCCACCTGCGGGTCGTGTTCGGGCATGTTCACGGCCAACTCGATGAACTGCCTCTGCGAAGCCCTCGGCATGGCGCTGCCGGGTAACGGGACGATCTTGGCCGTGTCCAAGGAGCGGGAGGCCCTCTACGAGCGGGCGGCGCGGACGATTCTGAAGCTCATCGAGCACGACCTGAAGCCGCGGAACATCGCGACGATCGAGGCGTTCGACAACGCCTTGATGTTGGACGTGGCCATGGGCGGCTCGACCAACACGATTCTCCACACCCTCGCCATCGCGCGCGAGGCGGGCATCGCGTACGACATCGCGAGGATTGACGCCATCTCGCGCCGGGTGCCGTGCCTGTGCAAGGTGTCGCCTTCTTCGGATTACCATGTGCAAGACGTGCATCGGGCTGGGGGCATCCACACCATTCTGGGCGAGCTCAAGCGCCTGGGCGTGCTGAACATCGGCTGCCGCACGGTCACCGGGCGGACCCTCGGGGAGAATATCGACGAATGGGACGTGCGCTCGGACGCTTGCACGCCGTGGGCTAAGGCCGCCCGCATTTCGGGCGCATCGGCCCTCGTGCTGGATCCGGCGGACAAGCTCGGGCCCGCGGCGCGCACCGCGAGTGGCAATCTGGCTCCCAAACCCCTCCTCTTCTTCCCGGCCGACCCGCGGGCGATCACCCTCTGGCGCGCTGCGGCGGCGTGGAATGCCGGCGAGGTCGAGGCGCAGGCGGCGCTGTATGCGGCGGACGCCGAGTTGCAGGTGGCGCCGGAACGAACCCTCAAGGGTCAAGCCGAGATCCGCGGGGGCCTGGCGGAGCGCTGGGAGGCCGCCCGCGGGCTGGTGCGCGCGGAGTTGGCCTCACTGAAGGGCACGCCCGTCCTCCTGTTCTGGCAGTACGCCAAAGGCGGCGAGAAGACGCGGTCCGGTCTGTTGCGCGTCTCGAGGTACAAAGGCTGGGCGATCGGCCGGGCCTACCTCGAGACTCGCGCCGGCCCGCTCGCCGAGGCGCAGCCAAGCGGTCTGATGCCTTACGATCCGGCGTTTCGGTTCGAGGCCCAGGACTGCATTCGCACGCCGGAGACCGCCTACAGCCCCGACGGCGGGCTGTCGATTCTCTACGGGCAACTGGCGCCCGAAGGCAGTGTGGTGAAGACCGCTGGTATCAGCGACGCGTTCAAGCGCAATTGCGGTCCGGGCTTCGTGTTCGAGGGGCCGTGTGTGATCTTCGAGAGCCAAGAAGAGGCCTGCGCAGGCATCCTCGGCGGCCAGGTCAAGGGCGGCGACGTGGTGGTGATCCGCAACGAAGGGCCGCGCGGCGGGCCGGGCATGCAGGAGATGCTCTCGCCCACCAGCTACATCGTTGGCCTGGGCCTGGGCGACAAGTGCGCCCTGATCACCGATGGCCGGTTCAGCGGCGGCACCGCGGGCGCCTGCATCGGCCATGTCTCCCCGGAAGCGGCTGAGGGAGGACCTATCGGGCTGCTGCGACCCGGGGATCGGATTCGGATCGATTTCCCGAATCGGAAGATCGACGTGCTAGTGCCCGAGACCGAGATCGCGGCGCGCCGGCAATCCTGGCAACCGGCGCGACGCGAGTTGACGGGTTGGCTGGCGCGCTACCGGCGCCTAGTCAGCAACGCCAGCCAGGGTGGGATCTTGGCGGGCTAGCCGGCGCCGCCTGAACGGCGCTCAAGCTGGGCCGACGCTGGCGAGGCCCGCAGAGCCACCCCAACCCTCGTGGTGCACGTAGGCGGCGTTGAACCGCGAGCGCGGTTCTTTCTGTTCACCGGGGCAACCCAGGGCGATGGCGGACACCGGCACGACCGTGCTGGGCAAGGCCAGGAGTTGGCGCACTTTTTGGATGCGTTCTTCGCGCGGGTGGATGCCCAGCCAACACGCCCCCAGTCCCGCCACGTGCGCGGCGAGCAGGAAATTCTCGATGGCCGCCGAGCAATCCTGCAACAGATAACTCAACTGCCGATCGTGTGCCACTTCGAGGTCGCCGCACACCACGACCCCCACGGCCGCCGTCGCCACCATCGCTCCGTTGGGCAGCGCGGCGGCGAGGGCGGCCAAGGTGGCGCGCCGGCGGATCAGGACGAAGCGCCAGGGATCCTTGGCTACGGCCGAGGGCGCCGCCATGGCCGCCTCGAGCAGCAAGTGAAGGATCTGGTCGCTGACCGGGCCTGGCGCGAACACGCGCACGCTGCGCCGGCCAAACAGGAAGCCCAAACGGGAGCGAAGCTCTGCGGTCATGCCATTACCTTTGGTTTCAGCGCACCGCCTGGTACACCCGCACGTAATCCACCTCGAAATAATCCGGCAGGACGGCCTGCCGAATGTCGCCCGCCCACTCCCCGATTTCCTCGGTGAGTTTGATGTACTCAGGCACTTGAGAGACCCCGCCGGCAGTCGTCCGCCAGGTTTCCTTGCCGTCCACGTAGAAGACGTATTCGGTCGGTGTCCAGAGCAGGCTGAAGGTGTGCCACCCCTCCATCACGCCCGCCACGGTAAAGCGGATGCCGGCGGACTTGTGCTCCTGGCCATACCCGTCCCAGTGCAGGTTCGAGGTCAACTGCCCATCGCGCCAGGGGACTTCGACGATGTCGATCTCCGTCCCATCGCGCCCCTCTTGCCCGACCGAACTGACGCCTGGGGTCATGAGCCAAAAGGCGGGCCAGTGCCCGGGTTGCTTGGGCAACTTGCACCGGGCCACGTAGTAGCCAAAGGCGCGCTCGAATTTGCCTTGCGTGTTGACGGCGCCGCAGGTGAACCGTTCGCCATCCCGGCGCGTGCGCAGCACGAGGCGTCCCTGGCCGTCCAGGTAAGCGTCTTCCTTGATCCAATAGCCGTCGCGACGTTTGCTGTCGCCGAGCCGGTTCCACTTGGTTTCATCCAACTGGTTACCCTCGAATTCGTCGTGCCAAGCCAGTTGCCAACGTTGGCCTTCGGGCGCTGGCGGCAGGTAATCCGTGCTGCGATCGAGGTCGGCCGCGGCCGCCGTGGCCAGCCAACCTAGCGCGAGGGTCGTGTAGATCGAAATTGCCTTCTTCATGTCGGTTCGGTTTCAGGTTCGGCAGCCTCGGCTCGGTCCGCACCCGCGTCTTGCCCCCAGCGGCCTCGGTCCGTCTGCCGGCTTCATTCATGGCCGGTTCCCGCTCGGGTTTCAAGCAGACTTGCGCGCCTCGCACGCCGTGGCGGGTCGGCGGTGGCGCCGCCGGCGCGCCCCGGTGTCGGGCGATGGCCCAGCAGGCGCGACTAAGGGCGCGACTGAGGGTTTGCGCTGCTGGCGCGGCGCTCCTAGAGTCGCGCGCAACGTAAACCGTCAGGCGGCGGCGGTCCCGGCCGGAGTCCGAGGCGCAGCGGCCGTCGCCCGCGGAGAAGCAGGCCGCCGATGACGGCGATCGGGTCGAGTTGTGAGGACGAACGCGCTTTTTCTTTGGGGCTGCCTCTTTGAGTTGGGCCTGTTGGGTTTGGCGATGGCTCTGGCGGAGCTTCTAGACCAGCCGCTCTGGCCGCAAGTGGAGCTGAGCTTGGGCGCTGCCGGTTGGGGTGGGTTCGCCGCAGTCCCGTTGGTGCTGCTGTTCTTGTGGTCGCTGACCGTGGCGTGGGGGCCGGTGGTTGCGCTTCGGACCTTGCTGGAACGGTGGATCTTGCCGGCGTTCCGGCCGTTGCGCTGGTGGCAACTGGGGCTGATCGCCTTAGCGGCGGGCGTTGGGGAGGAGGCGCTGTTTCGGGGCGTGATCCAGCGGGCCCTCGAGCGGACGGCCGACCCCACCGCGGCGTTGGTGGGTGCGAGTGTGTTGTTCGGCCTAGCCCACATGATCACGCTGGGGTACGCCGTGTTCGCGGCGGTGTTCGGGTGCTACCTCGGGCTGCTCCTGTTGTGGGGCGACAACTTGCTGGTTCCCATGCTCTGCCATGCCGTTTACGACTTCGCGGTGCTGACCTATCTGCTCAAGGTGCGGCGGCCGATTGACCCTGCGGCGCCGCCCTAAGAAGCGCGCCTTTGGGACACGGGCGTCACGGTCATGCCCGGACAGTTTCCGCGCTTGGCGAGCGCGGTTCCATCCGGTACAAGTCTCCGCATGACCTTGCCTGCGACCACGTTCAAGACTTCCTCGCACTCGACTGCCCTCGGGCTCTGCGTGCTGCTGGCGGTGGCGGGTGCCACCGCGCTTCGCTTGTCCGCTGCCGGCCCGCGGGCGTTGCCTCTGGGCCAATTGCCCAACGACACACGGCTGCAACCGCTCAAGGACCTGGACGGTTACTTCCCGTTCCGGCCGCCGGCATCGGCGGCGGACTGGGAGCGGCGCGCGGAACGGGTGCGCCGGCAGATGGCGGTCGCCTTGGGTTTGTGGCCCATGCCCAGTCGGCTCCCGCTCCAACCGGTCATCCACGGTCGAATCGAGCGAGACGGTTACACGGTCGAGAAAGTCTACTTCGAGAGCCTCCCGGGTTTCTACGTGACCGGCAGCTTGTACCGTCCGGCCGAGCCGGGCAGTGGGCCGCGGCCGGGCGTGCTCTGTCCGCACGGACACTGGTCGAATGGGCGTTTCCACGATGCCGGCGTCGAGGCGGTGCGGCGCGAGATCGTCGAGGGAGCGGAGCGTTTCGAGGAAGGGGGCCGCAGTCCGCTCCAGGCGCGTTGCGTGCAGTTGGCGCGGATGGGCTGCGTGGTGTTTCACTACGATATGCTGGGTTACGCAGACAGCGGGCAGATTCCTTCAGCGATTGCCCACGGGTTCGCCAAGCAACGCCCCGAGATGAACCAGGCCGAGGACTGGGGTTTGTTCAGCCCGCAGGCCGAGGCGCACTATCAGAGTGTCATGGGGTTGCAGACCTGGAACTCGCTGCGCGCCCTGGATTTTCTGCTCGAGCTGCCCGGGGTGGACCCGAAGCGCATCGCCGTCACGGGCGCCAGCGGAGGCGGGACGCAGACCTTCGTCTTGTGCGCCTTAGATCCGCGGCCGGCCCTGGCGTTTCCGGCGGTGATGGTCTCGACGGCGATGCAGGGTGGGTGCACGTGCGAGAACGCCTGCGGGTTGCGGGTGGACACGGGCAACGTCGAGTTTGCGGCGTTGTTTGCGCCCAAGCCGCAGGGCCTGACATCAGCCAACGACTGGACCAAGGAGATGGCGACCCAGGGGTACCCTGAACTTCAGGCCTTGTACGCGTTGGTTGGGTCGCGGGACCGGGTGATGCTCAAGCGTGGCGAACATTTCGGGCACAACTACAACTACGTCAGCCGCGCCGCCATGTACGCTTGGGTCAACCGCCAGTTCCAGCTCGGGCTCAAGGAACCGATCGTCGAGGCGGATTACCGGCGGCTGTCGCAGGCCGAACTGTCGGTCTGGGACGACCAGCATCCGCGGCCGCCAGGCGGGCCCGAATTCGAGCGCAAGTTGCTGAGTTGGTGGACCGCGGATAGCGCGCGGCACCTGGCGGAGGCGCAGGCGGCGCGGGCGTCTTTCGAGCGGGTGTATGGGGGCGGTATCGACATCGTGCTAGGCCGCAACCTGGCCGAGGTGGGCGAGGTGACCTGGGATGAGCGCCACCAGGACGATCTCGGAACCTTCCAAATGAAGGTTGGGCTGGTGCGCAACACCGGGCGTGGCGAGGAGGTCCCTGTGGTGGTCCTCGAACCTCGCTCGGGCCGCGGCGAAACGGCGATCTGGCTCGACCCGGCGGGGAAGGCGGGTTTGTTTGCGGCGGCTGGCGAGTCGGCTGGTGGGGTGAAGCCCGAGGTGCGGCGTTTGATCGAGGCGGGGTGGACGGTGGTGGGTGTCGACTTGCTTTTTCAGGGCGAGTTCCTAGCGGAAGGTGAAGCGGTGACGCAGACCCGGCGGGTGAAGAATCCGCGGGAGGCCGCCGCGTACACGTTCGGTTACAACCACAGTCTGTTTGCGCAGCGCGTCCATGATGTTTTGGCGGTGATTCAGCACGTGCGGACGCGGGCGGTCCAGGCACCGAAGGTGAGCCTGGTGGGGCTGGGCGGTGCGGGCCCCTGGGCGGCGGCCGCATGCGCCCAAGCGCGCGGCGCCATCGAGCGCGCGGTGATCGACACGGCGGGATTCCGCTTCGGGCGCGTGCGCGAGTTGCAGTCGCCAGACTTTCTGCCGGGCGGAGCTAAGTATGGGGATCTGCCCGGGATGATCGCGGTGGGGTTGCCGCGCCGCTTGGCCCTGGCTGGCGAGGGCGACCAGGTCCCGCGGTTGATTGGGCGGGCGGCGGAGCTCAGCCCGGAACCGTGCGCGGTGAAACTGTTGGGTGAGACGGGCACCGCGTTGGTCGCGGCTGCAGTGAACTGGCTGGTGGGCGATCCGGTGCCCTGAGCGGACGGGTCCCATGCGAAAGCGCTTGCCCTGGGTTGGTGGCGGCGTAGGTTCGCGCTCATGGGCAAAGCTTGGTATGGACTGGCAGCGGCGGCCCTGACTCTGGTCGGCTGCGATACCCGTTCCTCACTACGTTCCGCCATGGCCTCCGGCATGGATTACGACGCCGCCCGCAAGCGCATGGTCGAGCGGCAACTGAAGGGCTTCGGCCGCGACATCCGCAACCCCCGCGTCCTCGAGGCTATGGGTCAAGTGCCGCGGCACGAGTTCGTCCCCGAAACGGACCGGGCGGATGCGTACGAGGATTATCCGCTCCCGATCGGGTACGGCCAGACCATCTCGCAGCCGTACATCGTGGCCTACATGACCGAGCGACTGGAGCCGCGGCCGACCGATAAGGTGCTCGAGGTGGGGGCTGGCTCGGGTTACCAAGCCGCGGTGCTCGCCCGGCTTGTGGCCGAGGTGTACACGATCGAGATCGTCGAACCCCTAGCCCAGCGCGCGGCCGCCGACCTCAAACGGCTCGGGTTCGACAACGTCAAGGTGCGTGCCGGCGACGGGTACCAGGGTTGGCCGGAAGCGGCGCCCTTCGACGCGGTGATTGTGACCTGCGCCCCGGATCACATCCCGCAACCTTTGGTGGACCAACTCAAGGATGGGGGGCGGATGATCATTCCAGTGGGGACCTTCGGCGACCAAGACCTCTATTTGCTCGAGAAGCGCGGCGGCGAGGTCCGGCGCAAGGCTGTCCTCGCGGTCCGGTTCGTCCCCATGACCGGCCGGGCCGAGGAACGCCGGTAGCCGCGCGCTCAAGGAGCAGGTGCGCCGGGGGCCAGACCGGCCGAGTCGCAGTCCAGGAAGAGTGTGCAGTGGGCTTGGCGCCGGAGGATCGACGCGGGACAAGCCGTCGCCACCGGGCCGTAGAGTGTGTCGCGGACGGCCTGGGCCTTGCGTTGCTCCGGCACGATACAAAACATCCTGCGCGCGCTGCAGAGGGCGGGGATGGTCAGTGAGTAGGCGTACTGCGGCACGGCGGCGAGGGTGGGGAAGCACCCTTCACCGACTTGTTGGCGGCGGCAGGCTTCGTCCAGTTGAACCAACTTGACCGTGCGGGGATCCGCGAAGTCGGCCACCGGCGGGTCGTTGAAGGCGAGGTGGCCGTTTTCGCCAATGCCGAGGCAGCAGATCTCGATCGGTTGTGCCGTCAAGAGGCGCGTGTAGCGGTCGCACTCCGTGAGCGGTTCGGCGGCGTCGCCCGCCAGGTAATGGAACCTCTGCGGGCGGACGTGGGCCTCGACGTGTTCTCGCAGAAACCGCCGGAAGCTCGCCCGATGATCCGCCGTAATCCCCAGGTACTCGTCCATGTGAAAGAGCGTCAGGCGCGACCAATCGAGGTTGGGTTGGCGCACCAGCGCGGCGAGGAACTGAACCTGCGAGGTCGCCGAGGCTAGAATGGCTGCGGCTCGAGGTTGCCGGGCGAGCGCCTCCCTGAGGCGGTCGCCCACGAGGCGCGCGGCGTCTGTAGCCAGGTCCGGTTGCGAGGCGTAGACGCGGACGTCGAGGGCATCGACAGTGAAGGTGCGGGCGGGTGCGGCGGCGGTCTTCATCGGTTGACGCCCGAGCCTGAACGGTTTCAGCCGCAAATCGCCAGCACAAAAGCCTCAGGGGTCAGGCGCCACCGTCTCCGAGTCTCCGAGTCCTCAGCGAGCTTGAGGTTGGCCAGTGCGGGTGAAACCTGGCAGGTTCCTTGTGGGGCGCCGGTGCTCAGACCCGCCTGGCGGACGTGACCGTCCGCGCTCCCATTGGCTGAGGATGAAGACGAAGGCACTGCGCCGATCGAGTTCTTCGAGCTGGCACGCCGGCAGGCGATCAACCTGGCCGGCCCGGAGCTGGGCATGGTTCACGCCCTTAGGCAGCCGCGTCGAGCAGACGCTGTAGGCCCGGCCAGGAGGCTGCGCGTGTGTAGAGGGTTTGCACGCGCGCCTCGAGGGAAGAGCGGGGCGCCGGCAGGGCCCACGCCGTTTCGAGGGGCCGGTCCGCAGGAGGGCTGAGACCGCTCACCCGCGGCGTTGGACCCCAACCGGACGCCGTATCGGAGATGTCCCGGCGCGGGTCCGAGCCGGTCGCTGGGGTAAACGCCAGGCTGGCGAGGCCGCCGAGCGTCGAGTGCAGCAACCGCAGCTTCCACTCGGATTGGAGCAGGTCCGCCTCGGCCTTGGTTGCCTCGCCCAACACGGGAGTCCACCGCTCACCGGCCACGCGGGCCTGGTCGTGGGCGGTGAGGGCCGTAGCGAGCGCATTGGGTAAGGGGCCTAGGGCCTCGACCAGGGTGTGACCGGCGGTGGTATCGCGGCTGAGCGTCTCGGCCAGTTGCGCCGAGTCGAGCGAGACTTGGAGAGCGCCGTCGCGCTGGGTCAAACCGACACCCACATGGGCGCCGCCGGGGATCGAGAGGACGGCGGTGCGCACGGCTTGCTCGATGTCGTAGCGCAGGAAGAGCGAGAGATCGGGCGCCTGGCGCAATTGTCGGAGGGCTTCGTTGAGGCGCCCGATGCCCGACGACACGGCGCCGGCCAGGGCCGTGGGATCCTCCAGACCGCCACTGCGGCCGGCGGTGCGCGAGATGCCCAACAGCGAGAACAGACCGGTGTCGTCTTCGTACTCGAGGGCCGCTCCGGTTGCGTCGGCTTGGATGACCAGCCGACCGCTGGTGGCGTCGAGGCTGGCGCGGATCCCCTTGAGATCGTCGATGGCGCTGGCCAGATCCGCGAGGGAATCCAAGGCACGAGCGACGATGACACGCTGGCCGTTGAGGGTGATCGTGCCGTCTCGGATGCCGGAAAAGTGCGGGTGGGTGGCCAGCGGCGCGTCCAGCGTCGAACTGCCGGCTACACTCAAGGCCGTGTCATCGAGTCTGAAGGCGGCGAGGAAGCCAGACGAGTCCGCGCCTGCGCTGATTTCGGCGGGGCCAACCGCGGTGCGGGTCAGGGCCAAGCGTTGGGTCGACTCATTGAACGTGGCGACCACGCCCGCGCCGGAGGCGTTGATGCGTGCCAAGACTGCGTTCAGGCTGTCCGAGGCGGACACCGCGATGCTCACGCCATTGAGAACGAACGCGCCGTCTTGGACGCCACGGCCCGGATCCAGGAACGGACTGTTCGCACCTGTCCCGTTGAAGGGGGCGTCGGGATTGACTCGATTGCGGCGAGCCCCTTCCGGGATGTGCACGGCGGCGAGGAAACCGCTCGAGTCGGCGTCGATCACCAGCGAGTCGTCGGGGGCATTGGCTTCGAGGTGGAGCCGATCGGTGTCGGCCTGGTAGCTGGCGGTGACACCCGCCCCGGAGTCATTGAGGCGGGCCAACAGGCTTTCGAGGGTATCGGTGCTTGGGTCCACCGCGATGCTGACGCCGTTGACCTGGAAGGCGCCGGCCGTGACACCGCTGAACTGGGGGCTCTTGGCCAGGACTTGCCGGTCGTCGCGCACGTTCCCGCGAAGGGTGTTGGCCGTCGCCAACCCCGCGGCGCTGAGGAAGCCCGAGGTGTCCGACTCGACGGCGATGAGGTCTTCGGTGTGCGCGACGGTGGTCAGACGGATCTGGTCGGCGCCGGCGTCGTAAATGGCCAGCACACCGGCCGCGGAGGCGTTGATGCGGCCCAGGATGGACTGGAGCGAGTCGGTCTGCGGATCCACGAGAATGCTGACCCCGTTGAGGGTGAAGGCGCCTCGGACGACCGCGCCGAACTGGGCCGTCTTAGCCAACACCTGCGTGTCGTCGCGGAGGTTGCCCCGGGAGGTGGTGGCGCCCGCGAGCTTAACTGCCGCCAGAAAGCCGGAGGTGTCACCCCCGAGCGCCAGGTCGTCCTCGGAGGGGCTGGTGGTCGTGAGCGTGATGCGGTCGTTGCTGAAGGTGGCTTGGACCGAGGGCACCAGACTGTTGATACGCGCCAAGACGGTGTTGATGCTGTCGTTGGCGAGCACGCCAATCGTCACGCCGTTCAGCGTGAACGAGCCGGCGCTCACTTGCTGCCCATTCTCGAACCGCGGCCGCAGGTTCGCATCCGCATGGTTGAAGGTTGCGTTCGGATCCACGTGGGTGGGGGTGGCTCGGTCGACGCTCAGCGTCGAGGTGGCGTTCTTCAACAGCGTGCCCGCCGTGAAGGAGATAGACAGCCCGAGGTCCGCTCCCAGGCTAAGCGACTGCCCCGCGGCCACCATGCCACCGTAGCTACCCAGCTCGGTGTTATTCTGATCGCGTACCCAAACGCTAACCTGGGTCGGAGTGGCGCCGATGGTGGTGTCTGAGGACTCGATTCGCAACGTCAAGGCGGTCGCGTTGGCAGCAGCGCCGGTGCCGCGGTACATACCGCTCAGGTTGCCGAGGCTGGTCGATAGGTGAACCCCCTTGGTGAACGCGATCTGCGCCGCCCCGTAGGACGTGGTCGCGCTGTTGATTTCAGCCGTAGAGGTCAGCACCGACGGCGCCTCGGGCGTCGTGACGTCGAGGCCGAGGGAACGATCGGACGCGAGCGCGGACGCCGCCTCGGGTGTGGTGAGATCCAGGCCCAGGGGCGAGGTTGACGTGGCCGCTGGTGTTGGTTCTCCGTTGGCTCGGAGCGTGGCCAACCGCATCGAGTAAGCGCCCAACGTGGCGACCTGGCCTTCGAGGCGGGCCGGCTGACCCCTGGTCGCGTGGTCAGCCAGACTGCTCGACGCCTGAAGCCGAGACGTTAAGGTCACCATCGCGCTCCGCACCGCCTCGCCGCCCTCGCGCAACAACGCGCTCGCCTGAGCGTAGGTGGGCGTGGCCGCTCGCTGCGCCGCAAACGCCGCCGCCAAGGCCCGCAGTCCGGTAAAGGCGGTGCGAACGCCTGACTCCGACCAGGCCAACGGTTGAGACTTAATCCTGCGGGCCAGCCTGGACAGGTCGGCACTGAGCGGCAGGTTGACTGGAGCGATGGCGGTCATCGGCTATAGATTCCCTCGCTTGGGAATAGCCTAAGGGATGCCAACCGACCGCGGCGCACCGATCTCGTCCGGCGCCTCCAGAGTAACCTGCTACGGCTTAATGGGTTGAACCGACCGGACCCCATTCCGTTCGACGCGCCCGCGCGACCTCGCGCGCGGCCGCCTGTCCGAAGATAAGACGCTCGGTCGTGCGAGTGTCGTTTCCTTGACATCGGTGGGACCGGTTGGCTGTCCCGCCGGTCGCCCAACCGGAGCGGGGACTGAGTGGAGTCCGGGACGTCTATCGGCTCGTGTTCACGCCGCTGGGGCGATAGCCCGCCTGTCGGTACGCGTCCGACCGTGGGACATACTGCGGATCGAAGTCGGGCGGAGGAGCGTCCCGTCGGTTGTCGGCCCAAACGACGGCACCCTGAGGATCGAGTACGCGACCTCTGAAGACACACCCGGAGACGCGCCCTCCCCGAGGCAAGTCGAGCTCGTAACGCTCGAGGTCATCCCGTGTGCCGGGCTGGGTGTTGTCCGCAAAGACACAATCCAGGTAGGTGCTCAGCCCGCCTAGGTCATCGGCGCCATTGCGGTTGCCGGTGAAGGTGCAACGTTCCACCCACGCCCGTGAGCCAGGGAATACGGTGAGCGCCCCGTTATTCGTAAAGGGCGGTTCACCCGACTGCTGGGCGACCCGGTCCTCGCCGAGGTTCGCCACGTTGCCGACGAACAGGCAGTTGCGCACTACGGCCTGGCTGCCGGCCAACAGGTCCAGCGCCGCACCCGTGATCTGGGTGCGGTTGTTGCGGAAGACGCAATCCTCGAAGATCACAGGCGGTGCGCCGGTCCCCTGGTGCTGCACCGACACGCCGGCGCCACAATAACCGGTGACGTTGTCCACCACCTCGACACGCTCGATGCGGGGAGATGACCGTCCGAAGATCTTAATCCCGCCGCCATCGCTGAAGAAGAACAGGTTCTTCGGCACTGAGTTGTCCGGCTCGATCTGGCGCGTCCGCGCGCGGCTCAGGAAGCCGTTGGCGCCCGTGACGCGAACCCCGCGCAGCACCGTGTTCGAGCTGAGGCCATGCCCGAAGTAGACCACGTGGTTCACGACGGCGGGTCGGTGCGGGCTGTCGGCGCTGGCCAAGTCCGGGTTGGCGGCGGTCAGGGTGACCTCGCCAACGCCTTCGAGCCGGACACCTTCATGGGAGCGGTGGAACCAGATCAGCGCCTGCCGAGGGCTGGAAGGACGGTACACTCCGGCATGCACCCAAACGGTCTTGTTCGTCTGGTTCCCAGCCGCGGCCTGGAGCGCCGGCTGAATCTCATCGCCGGGTCTGACATGGTAGCCGTCAGGCCGATACTCCCACGCGGCCGCAGTCGCCACACCCAGACACAGGCCAACCCACCCACCGGAGCGCCACCGGCCCGCCCCTGTGAGGCGCCTGCCGCACCTGAACGAGGTCCCCATGCGCGCAGTGTGGCGCGCTCAACCGAGGGGCGCACGCCGAAAATGAGTTCGGAAATAGGGGCTTGCATTCTGCACAAACACCAGGCGTCCTTAGCGGTCGATGCACCAGATTCTTTATCGCACGGTTTCGGTTTTGGGCGGTTGCCTGGTGGTCGGTTGGGCGTGGCTGTTGGGCGCCCCGCCGTCCGCAGGCGCGGCCGCAACCAATGCGGCGCCGCGCTGGTTCAACCCACGGGACGCACAAGGAGACGCTGCGCAACCAACCCGCAAACGGGTCGCCGCCAGCCAGTGGTTGGAGGGGCGCAAGCGCAAACAACTCGAGAGCATCCGCAACGCCCGGCCTTTCCACGGCTTCCAGTTCCGCGACGTGGCCCCCGAGAGCGGCATCACCTTTGACCAGCGTCCGGTGGACGATGCCTGCAAGGACTGGATCCCGGTTCACTACGATCACGGCAACGCCGTCGCAGTTGCCGACGTGGATGGCGACGGCCTCACCGACGTCTATCTCCTGAACCAACTCGGCCCCAGCCGGCTGTACCGCAACCTGGGCGCTGGCCGCTTCGAGGATTTCACCGCCACCGCCGGCTTGGCCCTGGAAGACCGGGTTTGCGTGGGCGCGTCGTTTGCGGATATCGACAACGACGGCGATCCGGATCTGTTTGTGACCACCGTGCGCAAGGGCAACGCCCTGTTCGAGAACCTCGGAAGCGGACGGTTCCAGGACATCACCAGCGCCGCCGGCGTCGATTATGTGGGCCACTCCTCTGGGGCAGTGTTTCTGGACTACGACCGCGACGGTCTGCTCGATTTGTTCGTCTGCAATGTCGGCGTGTACACGTCCGGCGCCGTGGGCCGGGGTGGGTTCTTCCGCGGCTTGCCCGACGCATTCTCGGGCCATCTGTTCCCCGAACGGAGCGAGGCTTCGCTGCTGTATCGGAACCTGGGCCAGCGGAGGTTTGCCAATGTCACCGCCACCGCCGGACTCGCCCCGACCGGGTGGTGCGGCGACGCCAGCTTTGCCGACCTGGACGAAGACGGGTTTCCGGACCTCTACGTGCTGAACATGCAGGGAGACGACCACTTCTTTCGAAATGTCGGCGGCCAACGGTTCGTGGATGCGACGGCGGAGTTTTTTCCCGTGACGCCCTGGGGGGCCATGGGGATCAAGTTCTTCGACTACAACAACGACGGCCGGCTGGATCTTTACGTGACCGATATGCATTCGGACATGACCGACGCGCAGACGCGGCAGTTTCGCATGGGCACAGACGCGCGGATGGAGAAGCAGCGGAGCGAGCGATTCTGCGGGATCGAGTTCACCGAGGCCTTTCTGCAGGGCGCCGCCAACAACGTCTTCGGGAACGCCTTCTACGAGAACCGCGGCGGCGGCCGCTTCGCCGAAGTGTGCCTGAAACTGGGCCTGGAAACCTACTGGCCCTGGGGCGCCAGCGCCGCCGACATCAATGCCGACGGCTTCGAGGATCTCCTGGTCACCGCCGGCATGGGGTATCCCTACCGTTACGGCATCAACTCGCTGCTGCTCAACGACCGCGGCCAACGCTTTGTGGACGCCGAGTTCGCCCTGGGCCTCGAACCGCGGCGCGGCGGGCGCACGGAGAAGACCGCCTTCGTTCTCTACTGCTCGGGCGCCGACACCGACCACCCGCTCTGCCGCGGTGAGTCAGGCCGTGTCAGCGTACCTGGCACCCTGAGTTCCCGCTCCTCGGTCTTGTTCGATCTCGACCTCGACGGCGACCTGGACGCCGTGATCTCCGAGTGGTATGACCGACCGCAAGTGCTGGTGAGCAATCTGTCGGAAAAACGCTCACTGCGTTTCCTTAAGGTCCAGCTCGTAGGCACAACCTCGAACCGTGACGGGCTAGGTGCCGCGGTGACCGTTCATGCGGGCGGGCGCCGTTTCTACCGCTATCACGAAGGCAAGTCCGGCTATCTCGCCCAGAGCAGTCTGCCACTGTACTTTGGCCTCGGCGACCTCGCCCAGGTGGACCGGATCGAGGTGGCCTGGCCCTCCGGCAAACGGCAGACGGTCACCACCGGCCTGGCCCTCAACCGACTCGTCATGATCCAGGAAGAGTAGCTCCGCGTGCTATTGCCCCAACGGCTTGCCGCCGGTTCGCCGCCCTAGCCAACCGAGTCCGCCGTGTCCCTCCGGGTTCAAGGCTCCGCCGGAGGCCGGCCCGCTGCGGAGTCGATCGAGATGGACCGACCGGTGCGGTCCGACTCGTAGCACGCCGCCAACACCTGCTGGCTCCGCAGCCCAAGGTCCGCTCCGGGCACGCGATCGCGCCCCTCGAGAATCGCTTGGCCGAAGGCCTCGATCTCCGCCCGATAGGTGTTGACTGGGGCAGGCTGGATCGCCCGCTGCCCCCCCAACACGCGTTCTTGCTGGCTGTCGTAGTCGCCCCCAGACTCGGTCAGGTAGGCCGTCATGTCGCCGAGCTCGCCTTGGCCAATCGTGCCGCGCGCCAAAATGCTCCCGCGCGAGCCGTAGAGCTCGAGACGGTTCTCGCTGGCCACGTCGGGGATGCAGAAGAAGGCGTCGACCACGCCCAACGCGCCGTTCGCGAAGCGAACGGTGACCACCGCGCTGTCTTCCGACGCATAATCGTGCACCGTGCGGTTGACGCAGCAACTGACGGAGCGGATCGACCCGAAAAACATCTCCAGCAAGTCCAGACAGTGTCCGCCCATGTCGATCAGCGAGCCGCCGCCTCCCTGGTGCGGATCCTGCCGCCAGGCCCCGCGCTGCGGCGGATACCAACACGAAAGCTGCGCCCGGCCCAACACCGGTCGCCCCAGTGCCCCCGCGCGCCAGAGGTCCAGCGCAGCGCAGTGCTGAGCCTGAAAACGCATCATGAAGGCTGTGCCCAACCGAACCCCAGCCCGTCCGCACTCGGCAACCATCGCCTCCGCTTCAGCCACCGTCCGCCCCAGCGGCTTCTCGCACAGCACATGTTTGCCCGCCCTCGCGCAGGCTCGGACATGGTCCAAATGCGCGTCGGGCGGCGAGGCGACATACACCGCCTCGACCTCGTCGGCGAGCAGTGCCGCAACGCTGCCGGCAGCCCTCGCCCCGTACCGCGCCGCCACCGCCGCGTTCGCCGCCGCCCTCCGGCTGTAAACCGCCACCAAGCGCGCGTTCTGGGCCGGGACCAGGCCCTCGGGAATCGTGCGGCGCTGTGCAATCCCCGTGGATCCAATGACTCCCCATTTAATGGGCCGATGCATGACGTTCCTGGGTGAGATCTCCCATGCTCACGGGGCGCGGCAGCTCACTTGCGGTAGGCGCGGAGAACCTTGCGCATCGCTTCGCCAATCTGCTCGCAATGATGCGGCTCGAAGGTGGGGAAAGCGAAGCACGTGAAGGTGTGGCTTTGGTGCCAGACCGCATTCGGCACCTCGACCTGGCTATAATCGACACTGGCCGGGCACGCGTACTCACGGGATCGAAACGGGAACCCAGACCGACCGAAGGCCCGGTGCTCCCGAAAGGCCCGCTCGGTGTGGCACTGCGGCCAGAAGACCTTCCAGCAGGGCGCCCCCTCGGCTCGGACGGCCTTGACGAACTCGCCCACGTCGCAGCGCATCTGTTCGATCTCAAGCGAGAAGGCCAAGACGTACCAGCCGTTCTGGCGCTCCGGCGTGTCGATCGGCCGGAACTTGACGAGCGGTTCGTCCACTAGAGCGGCGAGCAGGATCTGGGCGTTGCGGCGGCGGCGTGGCAAATTCCAGGTGTCGATGCGGTCGAGTTCCGCCAAGCCCAGCGCGGACTGCATCTCGGTCATCCGATAGTTCCACCCGACCAAGTTATGGATGTAGGCCAGCTTCTGCTCGACCTCCAATAAGTTCAGGCGCTCCTTCACGTCGTAGCCGTGGTCGCGGAAACTGCGCGCCCGCCAGGCAAGCTCTTCGCTGTCGGTCGTGACCATTCCCCCCTCGCCCCCCGTGGTGAAGGTCTTGTTCTGGCAAAAGCTGCACCCGGCAATGTCCCCCAAGGTGCCGGTCTTCTGGCCCTTGAACACGCCCCCAAAGGCCTCCGCGTTGTCCTCGATCACGAATAGTCGGTGCTTGGCTGCAAAGGCGCGCACTTGATCCATGTCACACACATTGCCATACAGGTGCACGGGCATGATCGCGCGTGTGCGTTCGTTCACCAAACCTTCGGCGGAACTGACACTGACGCAGTGGTCATCGAGGTTCACGTCGGCAAACCGAGGGATGGCCCCGGCCTGGACGACCGAAAAGCTGCTCGCGATGAACGTGTAACTGGGCACAATGACCTCGTCTCCCGGCCCAACACCCAAGGCGCTCAGGCTCACATGCAGTGCTGCCGTGCCCGTGGCAACGCTGACCGCGTACCGGCTCCCCTGCCAACGCGCGAACCGCTCCTCGAACTCCATGCCGCGCCGCCCGGTCCAGTAATTCACCTTGCCCGAGCGCAGCACCTCCTCGACCGCCCGAATGCCTCGCTCATCGAAACTCGGCCAGGGCGGGAGCGGGTCGCGCACGGCCGGCGTACCGCCGTGGAGGGCAAGTTTTTCGGTGCTCATTTGGCAATGAAACCGAGGTTGCCAAACCCTTCGGCTCAGCGCGAGTCCGAATTCTGCCGCCCCCCTCACGGCGTCACGGCGTCATGTTGCCCCGCCGCCACGTACCCCAACCCGTCGGCCGTCCCCCGCAAGCGACACTCTCCGCTTCGCTCGCCGGGGCTAAGCCAACCTCGGCTCCGCATACGGAGGTCTGTGCCACAGAGCAAGTTCTGTATGCCAGGTTTATAATAGTTGACACGTTCCGCTTTAACCTCACCCGCCAGCCAACTGCCACGGGCTCCCATGGCGATCGCTCAGGGTGGAGCTAATCGAGTTGGGAAATGGAACGTGGAGAAGCCTGCCGGGCGCACCAAAAGCGGATGCGACCGGGTTTACCGGTCGCATCCCTCACCCTTTATGCCGCGGACGAACACTCTATCGGCAGGAACACGCGAAACTTGAGGCCGTGTCGCAGGATGTCCCAAGAGGAGTCGGGTTGGTCCCTTCCTGACCTCGGAGGCGTCGGAGGCGTGCCGATGACTGACGAAAACCTGGGAAGTGCTGACGCCAAGGTGGTTGGCGCGCATGGGGGCCGTGAACCGGCGGTCCGGCCCTGCCCGGTGGTTCATGGGGGGCTGGCTGGGTTGCTCTCGAGTCAACCCGCCCCCCACCCTCGTCTTCTAACCCCGACCCGATTTGGCCTATTTGGCGTGGTGACCGGCCTCTCTCGTGCGGATGGCTGTGAATCGCGGGCGAGCGAGGATGGCGTCGTTGGTATTGGGCCTGTTCTGCTATGCCGTTATGCCTAAACGAATTGCCCTACGGAGGGGCCTGAGGTAAAGGATCGCCCATTCGTCGACATGAAGACCTCGATTGTGCGGTTTGTGCGGTCCGGCCTTTGGCCTCTGTTGGGGCTGAGCGCTGCCTCCTTGCTCCTACCCCGGGCAGACCAGTCTGACCCCGAGATGACAACGCGAAGAACTGCTGCGCCGGACCCGATGCATTTCGTCCTGGTGATGAAGAGTCACTTCGACATCGGCTATTCGGCGCTCGCGCGCGACGTGGAGCACGAATACCGGACGACGATGATCGATCGCGCCCTGGAGACGATGGAGGAGCACGCCCGGGTTGCGGGGCCGGACGAGCCATTCGTCTGGACCATTCCCGGCTGGCCCATGGTGACGATCCTCTGGGAAGGCCAGCATCCCGCGCGCAAGCGGCGTATCGAGGAGGCGCTGCGGCGCGGCAACCTGGTGATCCACGCTCTGCCCTATACCATTCAGACTGGCACGGCGGACCTCGAGACGCTGGCGCGGTGTTTCATCTACTCGTCGCGTATCGCCCGGAAATACGGCTTGCCATTGCCCCAGGACGCGAAGATGACCGACGTGCCCGGGCACGACTGGATCCTGCCCACGCTGCTGCACCACGCCGGGGTGAAGTTTTTCCACCTGGGCGCCAACCCGACGAACGTCCAGGTCAAACAACCGCGCCTGTTCTGGTGGGAAGGCCCGGACGGTTCGCGGGTGCTGACGATGTATTCGAGCGGTTACGATAGCGGCCTGCTGCCGCCAGCCGATTGGCCGCACCGGACGTGGTTGGCGATGGTGATGTCCGGCGACAACGAAGGTCCGCCTTCGGCGGCGTCGGTGCGCGGCTGGATGGGCACGATCCGGCAGAAGTTCCCCGACGCCAAGATCACAGTGGGTCGTATGGAAGACTTCGCCGAGGCGCTGCTGGCCGAGCAACCGGACCTGCCCACGGTGCGCGGCAACGTGTCGGACAGTTGGATTCACGGGCTGGCCAGTTCGCCCCATGCGATGAAGACGCTGGCGAATGTCCGGCCCAAACTGTTCGCGCTCGAGTCACTCCGCACGCTGGCCATGAGGTGGGGCATCCAGTTTCGGCACCTGCCAGAAGCCATTGCCCAGGGCTACGACAGTAGCCTGCGCTGGACGGAGCACACCTGGGGCTTGGCCAACCAGCATTTCGTTCCCGGCCTCCACGGCGCGGAGTTCTTCAAGGCATACGCCTCCGGTCTGCCCCCCAATTACGAGCACCTGATGGCTTCGTGGATGGAACACGACCAGTTCGCCTTCCGCATTGAAGACAACGTGGTGCCGAAGCTGCAAGCGGAGCTGCACACGCTCGCGGAGCAGGTGAACGTTGGCGGCCTGCGCATCGTGGTGTTCAATCCGCTGCCGTGGCCGCGCGACGGCGTGGTGGACTTCGCCTTCCCCTTCATGGGCAGCATCGCGGGCAAGACCGCCGTGAAAGCGGTGGGGGATGGGACGATCGAAGCCCTGCAAACCTGGGGCGCCCACAGCCACCGCAACGGGCGCTTTGTGGCGAGACAGGTCCCGCCGCTTGGGTACCGCACGTACATCGTGACAGGCGACCGGCCCCCAGAGCCCTCGCTGGCCGGCGATGCCCAGTCTGGCTCCATCGAGAACCGGTGGCTCAAGGTAAGGTTCGATCCTGCGCGCGGCCGCATCGCCAGCATCGTCGAGAAAGCCACCGGCACGGAATGGGTGGACCCGACCTCGCCGCACGGCTTCGGCCAATACCTCTACCAACAGTTTTCCCGGCAGGAATGCGACGACTACGTGAAGGGCTACATTCTCGCCCCCTACCGCGGTTCGCACGGCCCGATCACGGCCAAGAGCACGTACGTACCCGAGAGCGCGCAACACCTGGAGTTCTCTCCCACCAACACCAGCCTCGAAATCGCCCGCAACGGGTTCAGCATCACGGCGACCCTGGTGCCGCCCTGGGTGGCTGGCGAAACCGCGCGCACCGCGGGTCTGAGCGTGACGCTCTACGCGGACCTGCCCGCCCTCGATCTCCAGGTCAACGTCATCCATCATCCCGCCACCGAGAATCCAGAGGCCGGCTGGATTGCCCTCCCGCTCGCCATCCCGGACCCGCAGTTCCGACTCCGCACCCCCGGCGCGATCACCGATCCGGCACGCGACATGATCGAGGGCGGCAACTTCGCGTTCTTCTGGACCCACGGCGGCCTGAGTGTCTGCACCCCGACCGGTCGGGGCATCGGACTATGTTCGCCGGACGCCCCCGCGTTGAGCCTCGGGGAACCGGGCATCTACCGGTTCAAAGGCCAATGGCCCCAGCCCAAGTCGTGGGTCTATGTCCACCTTTTCAACAATAAGTGGAACACCAACTTCCGCTCCTTTTGGGCCGGCTCGTTCCGCGCCCGGGTCCGCTTGTGGCCCATTGCGAAGTTCGACGCCGAGCGCGACCTGGTGACGCCTTCCGAAGAGACCCTTGCGCCCCTGCTGAGCGGGCTGGGCAACTACCAACCCGGCGCGCTGCCTCCCAGCCGCACCGGCCTGGCGGTCTCGCGCCGAGGCGTGATCGTCACCGCTTTCGGGCCGAACCCAGACGGGGCAGGCACGCTGCTGCGGCTCTGGGAGGTCGCGGGTCTGAACGGCGATTGCACCGTGACGCTGCCTGCGGCCGCGCGAGCGGAGTCGGTCCAGGCGGTGGACCTGCGCGGGCGTCCGACAAGCGCGCGGCGGCCGGTTCATGACAGCCGGATGACCGTCCCGGTACGGGCCTTTGCGCCGCTGAGCCTGCTCCTGACGGTCGAGTGATGTCTCCCTGGGGCATACGCGGCACTTGGGGCGGAGGCAGTCCGCGGCGGCGGTCTCATCGACTTGCATGGCCCGACCCCTTACCTGGGCCCGCATGCTGCCGTGCTTCGCTGCCGCACAACTCCGCAGACGTAAGCAGCCGAATGGGCCAGGATCTCACGCAGGCCTTCCACGTTTTCTCTCGGACTGTAATGGCGTCGACTACGGCTGCCGCCCATTCTCAGGCAAATGATAGCAGCGATTGTCATGGACGGAGCGTCCACGGAGTACGTCGTGGGCTGGTTTACGCTGGCCCTCATCAACGCCGGTCTCGCGCAAGGCAAAGGGCGCAGCGGTCAGGCCCGGTAGCCGCCCAGGCGGCGTAGAAGGAAATCCTCGATCTTGAGCCGATCGAGCCACAGGGTGTGGACACGGATCTCCCCAGCCAACTCGTCAGCCTCCCACAGTCTGGTCAGGTGCTGCGGGCTACACCACAGTAGGTCGCAGACCTCGGCGCACCGCATCCAGGGCCGGCCAGTGCCCAGGATGGCCGACACCACCGTAGCCGAAGGCAAATCGCACGGGAGATCGGGAGCGACGACCTCGCGCGCCCAAAGACGCCAACTGGCCGCAGCAGCGCCTGGGCTGCGCACGTCGAAAGCCCAGCGCAACACCCCGCTCTCGATCCGTTCGACCATCTCCGCAGTCCGTAGGCCTAACAGATACCTGGCCGCATCCATCGACATCAGGGCCGGGCGGCGGCGCATGAGCCGGGTCGCCCCCGCCGGCCGTGGGACTGCGAGGCACAGGGCGGTTGGCTCGGCTGGGAGATCTGCGGTGTTCATCGTTCGTTCCGCCCCCACGAGGGGACATGAGGCAGTTGCCCATCCTCACGACGGGATGGAGGGATGGGATCCAGACCCAGAGCGGCGTAGATTTCGTCTTCGGTGGCTGCGTAGATCTTCCCTCGCAAATACAGCCCCCGATGGGGGTGCCACTTGCCGCCCGCGCCCTTGGCGAGCTCAGCCAGCCAGATGTTGTGTTCTTTGCTGCCCGTCCGACATAGCAAGACAGTGCCCCAAGTGTCCTGGGTGGCCCAGAATAGGTCCACTTGGACGCATGCGTGATAAACGGTGATGCAGGCGTCGCCGCTGCCATCGACAACCCACCTTTCCGCCGTGGCGCGGGCGTGGACAGCCTCGGCGGCAAGGTTGCGCGGGGCCAACTCTTTCCCAAAAAGGTCACGACCGGTCTCGACCTTGGGGATGGCGACAATATCCACGTCGTTCGGGTGATGCCGGCAGCGGCGAATCGAGCCAGCGATCTCTAGCCGATCGCAGTATGGCCCAAGCCAATCCGCGATGCGATCCGCACATCTCTGGGCAAAGGCGAGGGTCATGAATCTCATTCCGGGTTCGGCAGCGGCGGTTCACGTCTCTCGACTACAGAATGACAGCCGCATTTAGCGCACACGCCTTCGTCGCTGGCGGGCAGTTCGGAGTATTCGGCGCCACAGGCTTCGCACTTCCCGGCCCATGTGTCCGCCGCTCCCGTGAGAATTGCGTCGCTCAGTTCCTCATTCTTCAGCCGCTTGGCCCACCTACGGAAGGCCAACCCCACTTCGCATTCTGCGGATGCGTCCTTCAAGCCCATTCGATTGTCCTCCGCTTGCATTCTGCGTAGTTCGCGGCGAATGGCGCTTGGCAGCGCGTTAAAACATGAAGGGTCGTTTGGCATTGAGTTCTATGCTCTTCGGGTGGGATTGGCGGCCAATCTGGCCCATGAGGGCATCGAGGTCGGTTTAGGCTGGGCTCGCGCCGGCACGCTTCCAATGGCCTCTCGATGCCCTCGGCGGTTGGGCGGCGTTAGGCCGCGGGGTCCGACGCCCGCTTGCCGCCGGCCAGGCCGGGATCTCAATAGATATGGTATAGACAATGGCCATTCACCCCACCATCTGATGCCCACGCCTCCGGATCTGCTGGGCGCGAGCGAGCATTTCCCCCGCCTGACTCTCGAGCCAGGCCGCCGCATGCTGGATCTCCTCAGCCGTAGCATGCGCAATATGCCGATACCCCCGCTGCCCCGAAATCACGTCCGGCGAAGCGGCGTGGGCCATCGACCGGATCTTGCGCTCGTCCCACATCCCACCCACGCGGTCGGCGAGCTGCGCCGCCGTCAACCATCCTCGAGCCTCATGCAGCATCCGTTCGAGATACGCGACGTTGGGCGATTCCCGCGGCTCACGGAATAGGGAGAGCTGGGGCGACGCGGGCGCCGGCAGCGCCGAAGGGATGGCCATCGTGTCCTGGCTGCTCATGTCAAGGGTCGTCGTCGTAGCTGGCGAGGCGCGCATTCCGTCGTAGCCAGAGGATATGACGCCGTTCAGACTTGCCGCGCCAAGGGCGCTGCGGAGGGCCATAGTCCTCAGGACTCATCATCAGAAAGGGTTCGGGTCTGCTGCAGTTTCTGCGTTCTCCAGCGGTTGCGCCACTGCCCCAACAGCCGCCTGGGCGGCCATTCGCTGCTTTAGAGTCATCAAGAGCTGCGACAACGCCGCCAGCGGCAGGTCCTCCCAAAATGGGGACGTGTAAATTGCGTCAAACCGGTCCCGGCAAATGGCCTCGATGTAAGCATGCGGCACCCGCAGATTGCGGATGCCCCACACGTAGCGCCTCCGAGTGTCAGCGTCCTTGTTCACCCAGGCCTCGGCGGCGTCCAGATCCGTGTCATCGAGCAACAGCCGGAGGTAGGCCGCTAGGCGCGTGAAATCGCGCCCGTTGCCGATCAGCCGCAACGAGTCCAACCCGCAGGCCCGGATGTACGTGGCGTGGCGGAGATCATCCAACTTCATGGGCCGGCTAGCCCCTCTGGCCAGCTCCTGCGCGGTCTCGAGCACCTGGCGCGCGTACAAGTTGCTTGGCTCGGCGGGCACCTTCAACCGCCCCCGCTCGATCCGCCACCCCTGGGCGCCGCACACCTCACCCCAGAGCCGCCAATGCACTGCTGTCTGTCGCTCCGTCATGCCGTCCGCCAGATGATCCATCCGCCCTTGGGGCTCTTCCGCACCGTGATGCTCGCGCCCACTTGTCGCGCCGCTTCATAAGGGTGCTTGTTATCGCGCTCGTAGCTGAACGAGCCGCCCACCGGGCAGGCCAGAATGGCCTGCCTGAGCATGTGCCGCTGGCCCCGCAGCCAACACCGGCCTGGGGGCGGCGGTGGACCGGCCGGATCGATCGCTAACGCGCTGGCTGACATCGCAGCTTTCGTTGACTGCACTTAGCCCTCCTCCGGCGCATCCGCCAGGAGGCGATTGACGATCGTCTCCACATCCCCTGCCACCGGCCGCACCAGCACCTGGTCGCCGCTCTCCTCGATCTGGCACCCGAGCCGCTTCAGTTCCGCCACCGCCAACCCCTCGAGCGCCTCCTTGTTCGGCCGCTTAGTGATGTGCAAGTAACTCTCGGCCTCCTCGCCGAACACCGCCTCGATCCGTCGCACCACGTGCTCCGAATCGTCCCAAGTGATGCCGCCCCGCCCCTTCTGCAGCCCCACCTTGATGCTGTGGAAAATCAGCGTGCGCGGCTTGCCAAACAAGTGCCGGGCAATGTCCACCAGCGCAGCGAGGGCGCCCCTGCGCTCTTTGGCCTGCTGGGCCGCCGCTCGAATCGGTTTGAGCATCGCCCGCTTCTCGGCGGCCAACGTCTCTTGCAGAGCGTCTGTCAACGACCGTAAGCGGTCGGTCGCTTCCGAGTAGGCCAAAGCGGCCTTCTCGATCTCCATCAGGTTGATTTCTCGGACTGGCATAGGCTTGTCGTCTTGGAAGACCTCACTGAATGATTTGAATAACGATCCCGATCAGAATCAACAGCCCCACCGAGCTCTGGTAGAGCATCAACAAGACTGTCAAAGTCGCCATCACAAGGTCGGTCGCGCTCATAATGCGTGCCGGCCGCCCATCAGGTCGGCCAACGCGTGCCATTCCGCCCGTCGGTCACGGCAACAATCCTGGCACAAACTCTCCACCCCCGACCCCGCCACCCCGTGCCGCACCCTGCGCCCACAATCCGAGCACCAGACCACACGGCGCTCGTCGGTCCGCCGCATGCGCCGCCGGACCAGCCGCTCCTCGGCGCCGGGCAAGGTGGGCCGCGGCCGGAACTGCTCGAGAAACTCCCGCTCCAGCCGCGCGTTGCGCCGCACCGCCGCGCCCACATACACCGCGCCCGTGACCAGGGCCGCCAAAATGATCCACATTGTCATCACACTTTAGGTCCTCAGTTATGGAATAGCTCGAAACTGAGCTGTACGGCGCCCCCACCCGGCTCATACCGCACGCTCATCCAACCTCGCCGCACGGCCTCCATCTCCTTGGCCCACACCGGATCCGCCATCAACCTCACCACCCCCCGGATCCAGTTGTAATCCCTCTCGCTCAGATTCTCCAGCTTGAGCTCGTAATGCCGGCGGTACCGCCCGCCCTCCGTGCGCTGTGTCTGATGCGGTGTCTGCATGATTCACTCCACCCCTTGGTAGTTCATCAGTTGCTCCAATCGCTCGCGGGGGTTTTGCTCACACTATCCGCCACCGCCAACACCTTCACGAAATGCTCCCACCCAAGACGAACGCCGCATCGTCCTCCTCGAAAAACGCGCCTCCCAGGCCGAGCAAGCCCAGGCCGTAGTCGCCAGCGACCTCACACCGGACCAACAGCGCGCGCGCCTCAAAGAGATCTTTGGCCTGGCCTAACCTCCCCATGCACATGCCATGGCCAGGAACGCCAAAAAACTGAAGCCGGCTCATACCCCCAAACATCCGGGCAAGACACACACTGCCGCACCCCCGCTCCCCGATCCGCCATCGGCCATCTCCCCACTCGAACTCCTCCTCCCCTACCAGCGCGCTTGGGTCGATGACCCCGCCCGCTTCAAAATCGGCCTCTGGGCCCGTCAGACCGGCAAATCCTTCTCCACCGCCGCCGAGGCGGTGACCGATTGTCTGTTGCGGAAGACGACGTGGGTGACACTGTCGGCGGGGGAAAGGCAGGCGCTGGAGTGGATGCTCAAGGCGCGCGAGTGGGCGGAGGCCTACCAGGTCTCGCTCGAGAGCTACCAGGAAGTGCGGGATGCGGCCGAGGCGCTGCTCAAGAGCGCCGAGATCCGCTGGCCGAACGGCTCCAGGCTGATCGCCATCCCGGCTAACCCAGACACCGCCCGCGGCTACTCCGCCAACCTCACCCTCGACGAATTCGCCTTCCACGAGCAGCCCGACGCCATCTGGCGCGCCATCTACCCCAGCATCTCCAACCCACTCCGCGGCACCTTCCGCATCCGCATCGTCTCCACACCCAACGGCCAGGGCAACAAATTCCACGACCTCTGGAGCAAGGCGAACGACTGGAGCAAGCACCGGGTGGACATCCGCACGGCGATCGCGCGCGGGTTGCCGGTGGACCTCGAGGCGCTCCAGGCCGGCCTGGACGATCCCGAGGGTTGGGCCCAGGAGTACGAGTGCGAGTTCCTGGATGCCAGCGCCGTCCTGCTGCCCTACGAGCTGATCGCGCGGTGCGAGAGCGCCGAGGCGACCGTGGCGGTGAGTTTCGAGTGGTGGCTGGCCGTGGCCGGCACGCCCTCGAGGGGGCCGGTGGACCTGGGCATCGACTTCGGCCGCAAGAAAAACCTGACCGTGTGCTGGGCCCTCGAGCGGCTCGGCGATGTCCACCACACCCGCGAGGTCCTCGAACTCCGCGACCTCGACACCCCCACACAAGTCGACACCCTCAGACCCCGCATCGCCCGCGCCCGCCGCGTCGCCCTTGACTACACAGGGCCCGGCGTCGGCCTCGGCGACTACCTCGTCCGCGAATTCGGCCAGTACGACCCCGCGCGCCACCAATTCGGCAAGATCGAACTCTGCACCTTCTCCAACCCACTCAAAGTCGACATCTTCTCCAAACTCCGCATGGCCTTCGAGGCCCTGAAACTCCGCATCCCAGTCAACCGCGCCATCCGCGAAGACCTCCACACCGTCCAACGCGTCACCACCACCGCAGGCAACATCACCTATCGCGCCCCACAAACCGACGATGGCCACGCCGACCGCTGCACCGGCCTCGCCCTCGCCTACCGCGCCGCCTCCACAGGCGCCGCCGGCGCACTCACCCTCGAGACCCTCCGCGCCATCCGCACCCCGCACCCCCGCCTCCTCCCGCGCCGCCTGTGCCTCCGCCGATGAAAAGGGACCCCCTAAAATCCCCTAGGACGAGCCGACCCCCCTTTCCGCTCCTTGGCCACACCCCGCGCCTGATCGTCGCGTTGCAGACCCCTAGCGCCC
>Ga0194125_10002253_pt1 | contig 32154 bp, 29 predicted proteins | sample TA2KigC250mmetaG_FD_148626 | JGI IMG/M metagenome (GOLD analysis project Ga0194125, IMG submission 148626) | Freshwater microbial communities from Lake Tanganyika, Tanzania - TA2015034 Kigoma Deep Cast 250m | ecosystem: Environmental > Aquatic > Freshwater > Lake | place: Tanzania: Lake...
ACCATCGTAGCCCAGCGTCTCAAGGGCTCCGGTATGCACTGGTCCGAGCAGGGACTCTCACACATCCTCTCCATCCGCACCGCACTGCTCTCCAACCGCTATGACAAGTTCTGGCGATCCCTGCAACCTGCCTCCGTTGCCGCCTGATGCAGAAATCCGTCATGCACCCATGGCAAGACCCCCGGCCGGCGCTGCCAAACGCCGCATGTACACGACGGAAAACCGTGCTATCATCCGCCGCGTTGCTGAATAACCGATGAACACCGCAGAATTCCAGGCAATGCTTCGCGCCAAGGGCCGCTATGTCTCGCCCGCGCCGCTTCCGCGCGGTCTCTTTGACCGCCTCTTCGGACGCTTCGACACCTGGTACTACTCGGTCCTCTTCGACATCGTGCTCCGCGCCAACCTGGCAGCGCGCCGCATGGCCTACGCAAGACAACGCTTCTCGCAATCATCTTTCGAGACACTCAGACTCGTCGAGCGCTGCGGCGCCACGGTCACGATCGAGGGGTGCGGCCATCTGGCGGCGCTCAGGGGGCCGGCGGTCATCGTGGCAAACCACATGAGCCTGCTGGAGACGTTCCTGCTTCCATCAATCGTAATCGCCTTCGGCGACGTCGCGATCGTGGTCAAGGAAAGCCTTGTCAGCTATCCGCTGTTCGGCCCGGTGGTCAGCGCCACGCGACCGATCACGGTTACACGCCGTAACCCGCGCGAGGATCTGGAGCAGATACTGACACGCGGGGAGGCCATGCTTCGCGAAGGACGGCACGTCCTCATCTTTCCGCAGTCCACCAGGACCACGTTCTTCAGCCCGGCAGACTTCAACAGCATAGGCGTGAAGCTCGCGCGCCGCGCGGGCGCACAGGTGGTGCCGGCCGCGCTGAAAACTGACTTCATGGGCATAGGGAAGATCATCCGCGACTTCGGAAAGATTGACCGCCGTAACCCCGTGCACGTCCGTTTCGGACCGCCCGCCGTAATCACGGGAACCGGACGCGAGGCGCACCAGTCCTGCGTGGATTTCATCAAGACAACGCTTCATGAATGGAATGTGCCTGTGAATGAGCCCGGCGCTACGGGGCCGGAGGGAGGCTCGAATTGACACCTGATCTTCAGGCCAGCCTGCTTTGCGATGACGTGAGGCAGGAACGCAACGGCAAGTTCATGCTGATCGGCATCTTCGACGCAGTGGGGGTCCCGGCGTTCCCGGCCGTCTTCCAGCGCATCTGCGTGGTCAACCGCTGGTGCTGCGGCACCGGCGAATTCCGACAGCGCAGCCGGATAATGTCACCAGACGGAACTACCGTGGTCGCCGAAGGCAAGGACATACCTTGCCTCCTCCAGGACGGCGAGGCAAACGCGACCTGCGTGGAGTTCTTTCTGAACGTGCAGATGAAAACGCCAGGCACTTACTGGGTGGAGATTCTGCTGGATGGCGACCTCAAGCTGCGATACCCGCTGAAAGGGCGGCAGACGCCGATTCCCCACCAGCAGGGCGACCCGCAACTCCAGTGACGGCCGGTGCCGGATGACGAACACCTGGATAGAACTCGACCTTGACGCTCTCGCGGCGAACATCGGTTCCCTGCGCTCGTCCCTCGCGCCGGGCACCGGACTGATCTTCGTGGTCAAGGCCAACGCCTACGGGCACGGGCTGAAACCGATCGCGAGAAAGGCGAGGGACTGCGGAGTCAGTTGGTTCGATGTCGCCCACGCGTACGAGGGTGAAGAGCTGCGCTCCATACTTCCGGATGCCCGCATCCTGGTCTCCGGCGTCCTCGATCCATCGGAAGCAGCGACCGCCCTCAGGAACCGCCTCATCCCCATCGTGGTCAGCCCCCGCCACGGGGAATCGCTGGCGGCGGAGGCAACGCGGCTCGGAGGGACGCTGGAATGCCACGCCATGGTGGATACCGGGATGGGCAGGCTTGGCATGACATGGGACTCGGCGCCGCAATCTCTGGCAGAACTGGCGGGCATCGCCGGGATCGAAGTCAACGGCATATGCTCCCACTTTGCGTCCTCCGACAGCCCTGACCGCGCGCGCGCGGATGAACAGGCGGAACGTTTCGCCGAAGTGCTGCGCAGGTGCGCTGACACGGGCCTTTCGTACCGGATTCGCCATATCAGCAACAGCGGCGGCATCCTGCTGGACAACAACTGGGACTACGATGCGGTGCGCGCGGGCATTCACCTCTATGGTTACACCCCGCGCCGCCGCGGCGCGCGCGCCAAGTCCCGCGAACCGGTGCTGACAAGCCCGATTCTCCAATGGAAGACACGTGTCGCGCAGGTGCGCCGGGTCCCGGCGGGTTTCAGCGTCAGCTATGACGGCACGCATGTCACGTCACGCCCCACCACACTCGCCGTCATTTCCGCGGGCTACTCTGACGGCTATCCGCGTCTTCTCTCAAACAGGGCCTCCGTCCTGATCGGCGGACGGCGCTGCCCGGTCGCGGGAAGGGTGACGATGAACCTGACCGTCGTTGATGCCGGCCCTGACGCGGACGTGCGCGAGGGCGAGGAGGCAGTCCTCCTCGGGCAGCAGGGACAGGAATCTGTCTGGGCCGATGAACTGGCACGGATGGCGGAAACGATCCCCTACGAAATCCTGACCGGCATCCGGATCCGCAAGACAGTGGTCAAAGGCGCCTGACCCGGAATCACTCCGCGCCGCCGGCGAGCTCGATCTCGATGATACGCCTGCCTTCTTCCCAGTCCCGCATGGCGCGTATGTCGTAGATCACCTGGCGCCAGCGTTCCTGTTCAGACGCAGTCAACTCACGCCCGGCCATCGAGGACTGGAGCTCAGCACGTTCGGCCTCGAACTTCGTTTTCCACAACTTGAGGATCAGCCCCTTCACCGCATCAGAGCGGGTGAACTCAATGCTCAGCACATGGTTCTTCCCCGTGCGTATTCCCCTCGTAAGCGACGGGGCCATCTGGACCTCGGCGGCAAAGGCCTGCAGACCGGGCGGATCATCGGCGAACGCCGGGTTGGCGGTCTTCCTGCCCGACACGGCGCCCTGCAGAACCGTCTCAACGAATGTCCGGCTGAAAGGATGTGTCAGCATCTCAGCCGGCAGGTATTGCTTAACGAGTCCGGCGAGATCAGGGGCCTCGCCAAGATGTGACAGGTGTCGGCACAGCTCCTTCTCCTCCCGCGGCACCTCGTCCTGCGGCGCCGGCTTGCCTGCATCCGGCGGTTGTTCCCCGCCCCGCCTAATCGCCCGGCTTCGCTGCAGCCGGAACTCCTCGTACAATGCCGCGATGTTCACCGCAGGAAACGCGCGCCCTATCTCCTGAATCAGGGACTCGCGCAGGATCGGGTCGTGAACGCCGCCCACGGTCTCGAGCACCGCCGCAATGATCCTTCTCATGCCGGCCTCACCGGCGGCGCCGTCACGCCCGCCGAGCGTGCGCATCTGGAATGCCACAACGGATTCGGCCCTGCGAAGCACGCCGGCAAAGCCGTCCGCGCCGTGCTTGCGTATGTGGAGATCCGGATCCTCGCCGGCGGGCAGAGCCGCCACCCTCACGGAGAGACCGGCCTCAAGGAATATCCGCGCGCTGCGCACGGCGGCATCCTGCCCGGCCCGGTCCGGGTCAAAAACAATCACCACGCTGTCGGCATAGCGCCTCAGCATCCTGGCGTGGTCCTCGGTGAAAGCCGTTCCTTGCGACGCCACCGCGCTCCCGAAACCGGCGATGTGACACCGGATGACGTCAATCTGCCCCTCGCAGAGAATGGCCTCGCGCGAATCAACCATCGCGCGCCGGGCAGCGTGCAGGGCATAGAGCACCCGGCCCTTCTGGAATATCGGCGTCTCCGGGCTGTTAACGTACTTCGCCGGTTCGCCTTCGGCCAGTGCGCGGCCGCTGAACCCGATAACCCTCGACTGCTCGTCGAAAATCGGGAACATCACGCGGTTCCTGAACCGGTCATGGTGAGTTCTGTCGGCGCTCGGCCGTTCGGAACGGATTACGAGTCCGCTCTTCTCCATCAAGTCTAGGTCCACCTTGTGCTTGGCGGCCCATTGCACACACGAGTCCCACCTGTCAGGCGCATGGCCAATGCGGAATGGCTTGGCCCCGTCCACGTCCAGCTCCCGTTTCTTCAGGTACGCCCTGGCCGCTTCCGCGCCGGGAAGCTCGGCAAGACATTTCTCGTAGAACCTCGCGATCTCGGCGTGTATCTCGAACAGCTTCTGCCTGTCGGAATGGCCCTCGCCTTCCTCCATCTCAATCGCCACACCTGCCCGAGAGGCGAGCATGCGAATGGCGCCCATGAAGTCCAACCCCTCGTACTGCATCACGAACTTAAAGACATCCCCCCCTGCTCCGCACCCGAAACAGTGGAATATCTGACGCTGCGCGTTGACGTGAAACGACGGCGTCTTCTCCTTGTGAAACGGGCAGAGCGCCTTGAAGTTGGAACCCGCGCGCTGGAGGTTTATGTACGATCCGATAACATCGGCGATGTCGTTCCGGAACCGGATATCCTCCAGCACACGCTTTGGAATCGTCTTCGCCATTCTCCGCAGTCCCTTTTGCCGGAAAAGCCTGACAGATTACGGTGCCGGCGCGCCGGCGGGCTGAGCCGCCCCCTGTACTTCCTTCGCCGTGGACACACCAGCTTCCAGGTAAGGAACGAACCGCACCATGTTGCGACCCACGACCGACCTGACGGCGAAAGCGTGGCGTATCTCGTCCCGCGGCCACACGGTCATGACGAGAAACACGAGCGCCACGGTTCCGCACGCGCCCACCGATCCGGCAAGCAACCCGAACGCCTTGTCGGCATCCGACCCCGCCCCCGCCGCCTCGAAAAGCTTCTTCAGCAGCCACTGCACCAGAAGCACCGCGACCAGCGCAATCAGAACCGTCGCCGCGATGGAGGCAAAACCGACGGCGTCAACCCCGCCAACCGTCTCGATGTTGCCCTGCATCCATCCCGCCACAAAGGGATATGCTGCGAATCCGGCGCACACCCCGGCAACGGAACCGGCCAGATGCGCCAGTTCGCCTGAAAACCCGCGCAGATAGCCGCGCACGGCGGAGACGACGACCCACGCGACAGCGGCAATGTCCGCCCACCTTGCCATGGAAGAGGGATTCATCATGCGTACCAGCCGCCGCACAGTGCCCGACGCGCATCATTCATGGAGAACGCGCGCCATGCCCGCGGTCATCGCTTCAGTTCAGCCACCCACTGCCGCACTGTCGCCGCCAGCGGGTCCGCCGGCGCCAGTTCAAGGAACCGCTCGAACTCCTTCACAGCCGACGTCCTTGCGCCATTTGAACGGTGGATCACTCCCAGAAGCAGATGCGCTTTGGAGTATCCCCTGTCTATCGCGAGCACCTTGCGGGCTTCAAGCGCCGCCACGTCGCTCTGTCCGAGCGCATGCCGGCAAACCGCCAGCATGTAACGGGCGTCCACCATGTCCGGCTGATGTTTTACCGCCGCTGCAAACGCGTCGCTCGCCCCGGCGTTGTCGCCCTTCGCCTTCAGGGCAAGGCCCAGATTGTGGCTGGCGCTCGCCAGCGTCTCATCGGCCTTGAGCGCCTTCCTGTACTCGGCGATTGCGCCGTCCAACTCGCCGGCGCGCTGGAACTTGAAACCTTCCGCCCAGTGCCGCAGCGCAACGCTCCGTCCGCCCCCTCCCGGCACCGGTTCGGCAGACGGCCGCCGAGGCGGCGCGGCTTCTGTGCGGACATGCGGCGGCGCAACAGGCTCCCGAGGCGTCTCCACGGCCGGCCGGGCTCCCGCCAGGCCGCGCGCCCTCGGATCGCCGGGAAACTCCCGGGCAAACAGCGAATACGCCGCCCGCGCCCGGTCGGGCTGACGGAACACCTTCTCATACAGTTCCGCTATCTCCCACAGGATATCGGAATTGCGCGGCTCGGCTCTTCTTGCATCGAGAATTAGTCTCGTGGCCCCGTCCTGATCGCCGCCCCTGGCGCGCTCCCTCGCGCGCTGAAGCAGGTCGGCGCCCGTAAGCTGCCGCGGCGGTGCAATCTCAACCGGCGACGTCGCGCCGGACTCCGCCGCTGCAAAAGGCGCCAGCGACTCTTTCGCGCGCGCCGCATGTGCGTCATCGCCGGCCAGCTCCACGTAGCGCCTGAACCATGTTTCGGCCGTGTCAGGGTCCGCCATGTGGTCGCGGTAAAGAATGGCCGTATTGTAGAGAGCCGGCGGATATCCCGGATCCGTGCTCAGCGCCGCCTGCAGATGCACGCCGGCTTCCCGTGCCCGGCCCGACTTCATCTCGGCAACCGCCATCGCCGTCAATCCGGCAGCGGTCGGTTTCCCAGCCTGCGACTTCGTGAGCGCCTGCAATGCCGGATCCACCCTGCCCGAAGCCAGGTAGGCCCTGCCAAGATATTCCCACACCAGCGCATCGCCGGTAAGATCGGTTGCGCGCCTGAAAGCCTCGATCGCGCCGTCGATCTCACCAGCTCTCCAGCGCGCCACGCCGAGATTGCACCACGCCGTGACGCTGGAAGAATCTTCCTGAACAGCCTCCTGCAGCCGCGCACAGGCGGCGCCGTCATCACCGGCCTTGAGCTTCGCCAGCCCACGCTCCAGTGATGACTTCCCGCCCGAACAGCCCGACGCCAGCGCAAGAAGCGCCGATGCCGCCGGAAGCAGGAGTATGGAGATTCTGCCACGAACCATGTCCCGTAAATACCAGAGCATTCGTGCCGGGGCAATCACCTTCCGGCCGCCCCGGAGATGTTGTTGTCTCCCCGTCGGAATATGTGTAACATCCGCGTCCCGTTGACCCGCCTGCAGCGCTATGCGCAGTTCCGCACGCGCGGAACGGGCCGGTTGGATAGAGACTGGTTTGCGGACAGTTGTGTTGTTGCGCCTGTAGCTCAATTGGATAGAGCGTCAGCCTCCGGAGCTGAAGGTTGCTGGTTCGATCCCAGCCAGGCGCACCACTCGAGTTCCATCGACAATCTCGAACGTCGCATGGCAGAGCACCATGCCTACGCTGGCGGCCGCACCACCGCCATGACCGAAGCCGATCTCGTCTACGTGGAGGCATGCCGGTCTCTGACCGAAGCCCGCCGACGAGAGAAACAACTCAAGACAAGGCTCCTCTCGTGGTATTGGTCGGGACACCATCGCAACGAACTCGGTCCTTCACTGTACGCCAGTTCTTGCCGGTCAGCTTCTCGGCCAGGGCGCGGACACGTTCCGGGTCAATCGCCTCCTTGACGGCCGGCTGCGCCATGCGCAGCATTGCGCTGTTGTGTGCCTTCGGTCTGGCCAGCCACCAATGGAAGACGCTCCGTCAACGCGCGAGGATGAGCCCCCTGCCGGGGGCACGGACTTCGTGTGCCGACGGTGTGGGGCATGCTGCCGATGGCCGGGGTATGTGCGGGTGACGCACGAGGAACTGGATTCGATCGCCTCTTTCCTGAACATGCCCGTCCGAGAATTGACTGAGGCATATTGCCGACTGACCGGGGACCGGACCGGTCTGTCTTTCATCGAGAAGGAAAACGGCTCATGCGTCTTCCTTGCGCCCGACAACCGTTGCCGCATAAACCCGGTCAAACCGCGGCAGTGCGCCGGCTTTCCCGACGCATGGAGTTTCCCCGGCTACGACGCCGTCTGCAGGGGAACCCGCGCAAGTCCTTGAGCAACAAGCGCCGGAAGATCATCAATGCATACCCGAGGTCAGGCATCAACAATGCCTTGCCGGATGGCATACCGGGTAAGACCCACAACCGAATCGCACTTGAGTTTCCGCATCAGGCTCAGGCGGTGAACGGTGACCGTCTTGCCGCTAATGCCCAGTATCCCCGCAATCTGCTTCTGGTTGTGCCCCTCCGCGATCAGCCGCAGGACCTCCCTCTCCCGCCTGCTTGTACGCGAAAATACCGCCTCGCACGGATCTTCACCGACCCGCACGTATTCGCGGATGATCCCGCCCGCTACGGCCGGACTCAGATAGGTACTTCCGGAGGCGACCGCACGGATCGCCGACACAAGATCGTCCGCGGCACAATCCTTCACGAGATAGCCCGACGCACCTGCGCGGAGCATCGCGGCAACGGTTCGTGGATCCCTGTGGGCGGACAGACACAGCACCTTGACCGACGGGAGCTCGCCCACTATCTCGCACGTCGCGTCAACGCCGTTGAGGTCAGGCATCCTAACATCCATGACTATCACGTCCGGACGCTTCTCTCTCGCCATCTCCACGGCGCTCCGCCCGCCGGAAACCGTCGCCACAATACAAATGTCCGGCTGCTGTTCCAGGAGCACCCGCAGTCCCTCGCGAACAACTTCGTGGTCGTCCGCAAGCATAAGCCTTATCTTCTTCTCCCGCATGCGCGGCATGCTACCGCGCGCCGCCGCGTTTCAACAAGAGCGCACTTCCTCAAGTGAGCTCTTTGCCGGCGCGCCGCGCGCAGTCCACACAAGGCAAGTTGCTTGAGCTCCGGACAACTGTGCACAAATAAAAAGGCGCGGGACCGGCGACCGCCGATCCCGCGCCTTGTGCTTGAAACGCAAGTTGTCCTACCGGCCGAAGAGCATCTCCGCGTATGTCGGCAGCGGCCAGCAGTCCGCGCTTACAAACGGCTCGATGCCGTCGCAAACCGAGCGCAGCTTGACCATCGCCGGAATCACTTCATCACGAAAAGCAGCGGCTTTCTTGTCCGCATGTCCCTTAGACGACGCACTGTCCACCGCCGCTGCGAGATCCGCAATGGCGTTCTCCATGTCGGTCGCGGCGTCGTTGAGCTGCTTCAGCAACCCCGCCTGCGCAACCGGCTTCCCTCCTGCGGCCTTGACCGCATTAATGCCGCCCGCGACGTCTGCCGCAAAGCCGATAACACTCGGCATTATCTGGCGCCGGGCCATGCTCAACATCGTTTTGGCCTCGATGTTAATCACCTTCGCGTAGTTCTCGAGCAGTATCTCGTGACGCGCGTGAATTTCCTTCTCGGGCAGGGTCCCGTGCTTTATCAGCACCGCGGCGTTCTTCTTCTCGGCCATTGCGTTGATGGCATCCACGCAGTTGCGTATGTTCGGCAGCCCGCGCTTCTCCGCTTCGGCCACCCACTCGGCGGAGTAGTTGTCACCGTTGAAGATCACGGGCTCATGCTCCACGGCGTACTTCTTCAGAAGCCCCTGCAGTTTCGCGCTCACATCCTTCGCGCCATCAAGGCTGTCGGCTATCTCGGACAGCGTCTCGGCGACGATCGTGTTGAGCACGAAGTTGGGGCCGCCGAGAGACTGCGACGAGCCCACCATCCTGAACTCGAACTTGTTGCCGGTGAAGGCAAACGGCGATGTCCGGTTACGGTCGGTAGTGTCCTTCGGGATCGCCGGCATGTGCGTGACGCCAAGCTTGAGCTCGCCGCCGTCCTTCGAACTGCCCGCCGTGCCCTTCCTGATCTGGTTGAAGATATCGGTGAGCTGCTCGCCGAGAAAGATGGACACGATCGCCGGCGGCGCCTCGTTCGCGCCAAGACGGTGATCATTGCCCGGCGTCGCCACGGTCGCACGCAGCAATGTCGAATACTTGTGCACCGCGCGGATGACGGCAAACAGGAACACGAGGAACTGCATGTTCTCGTGGGGTGTCTTGCCAGGGTTCAGGAGGTTCACCCCGTCGTCCGTGCCGATCGCCCAGTTGTTGTGCTTGCCGGACCCGTTCACGCCGGCGAAGGGCTTCTCGTGCAGCAGGCATACGAAACCGTGCCGGCGGGCAACCCTCTGCATGAGCTCCATCGTGAGCTGGTTGTGGTCCACGCCGATATTCACCGTCGCGTATACCGGCGCAATCTCGTGCTGAGCGGGCGCCACCTCGTTGTGCTGCGTCTTCGCAAGCACTCCGAGCTTCCACAGTTCCTCGTTGAGTTCGGCCATGAACGACGCCACACGCTCATGCAGCGATCCGAAGTACTGGTCCTCCATCTCCTGCCCCTTGGGCGGCGGCGCGCCAAACAGCGTTCTGCCGGCAAGGCGAAGGTCCTCGCGCTTTTCCACGTACTTGCGGTCTATGAGGAAGTACTCCTGCTCGCCTCCAAGGGTGGCCGTCACGCGCCTGCTTGCGTTGTTCCCCAGGATACGCAGAACGCGCAGAGCCTGCTTGTTCAACGCCTCCATCGACCGCAGCAGCGGTGTCTTCTTGTCCAGCGCCTCGCCTTTGTATGAAGCAAACGACGTCGGGATGAACAGCGTCGTGTTCGCTCCGTCGGTCTTGACGAACACAGGCGAAGTGCAATCCCATACGGTGTAGCCACGGGCCTCGAACGTCGCGCGCAGTCCGCCGGACGGGAACGACGACGCATCCGGCTCGCCCTGCGTGAGTTCTTTGCCGCTGAACTCCATCATTATCTGACCGTTTCCGGTCGGAGAAATGAACGAATCGTGCTTCTCGGCCGTGATCCCCGTCATCGGCTGGAACCAGTGACAGAAATGCGTCGCGCCCTTTTCGATCGCCCAGTCCTTCATCGCGTTGGCAACGACATCGGCAATGGATGGATCCAGTTCCTTCCCGTCGTCAATCGTTTCCCTCAGCTTCCTGTACACGGCCTTCGGCAAACGCGTCCTCATGGCGGCATCGTTGAACACGTTCGATGCGAACATCTCGGTCAAGCGATCCATGTCTGTCTCTTTCCGGTCCATGTTCCCTGCTCCTTCCTGCACAACCACACAAGAACCATGATCCTTACTGCCTCACTCAGAAAACCTGAAACAAAACAACTCCCCGCGCCACGTACACGCCGCGAAAAGGATGCCACCTTCTTTCGCAACAGCCGTGCCAAACCGTGAACAGCTTACCTAAGATACTGCCCGGCAGAATCTTCACACACCAGCCCGCCCGCGCCCAGCGCATCACACACGAACACAACTGTAGCTTCAACCACAACGGAATTACAATATTGTTACCGAAACACCCAACGGATTCCGCGGTGAAGTCCTTGTTGTCGAACATGAGGATGTTCATACCGCCCGGCATCTCTCCCGGCAGCGGAAGCCGTGGACACCCGCGGATCCGGAGCCACAGTCCCCGCCCCCGCAACCGAGATGAATTCCCTGCGCGTCACCGGCGTTCCTCCGCCCACAGCCGCCATATGCATCCTCCCCGGAAGAGCGTCAACACGGGTACGGATACACCCGGCAAGCGCACTTTTCGACACAAAACGCGCCCCAACGGTAATCTGGCAGGGTAGAGACCGTCGGATCCCGTGCCCTTCGTGGCCGCCAGGAATGAAACCTTGATTCCGACGCCGCGAGATAGGAGGCTTGCGCTCAACCGGCACACTGCAATGAGCGCAACATGAACGAGGGTGCGACAACGATCCCCATCGCGGCAGTCTTTCTGCTGCACATGGCCGTGTGGCTTATCTGCATTGCCGGGATCGCCGCGTCGTGCCTCTCTTTCACCGGAACATGGCTGATCTCCATCGCAGCGGTGATCGCGGCGTGGTTGAGCGGGCCCGGCTTCCCCGGGTGGATAACAGTCGCCGCACTGCTTCTTCTCTCCGCCGCCACAGAGGTGATCGAAACGCTCGCGGCGCACTGGGGCGTTACAAGCCGCGGCGGCTCGCGGGCCGCGGGTGTCGCGGCGGTCGCCGGCGGCCTGCTCGGCATGGTGCTGGGCTCATTCCTTCCCGTTCCCGTGGCCGGTCCGTTGCTGGGGATATGCATCGGCAGTTTCGGGTTGGCATACATGGTCGAACGCCGGCGTGAGCGCACTCACGGCGAGGCCGCCAACGTTGCACTGGGCGCGCTGCTGGCACGCGTGGCGGTGCTTGTATTCAAGACGGCCGCATCCGTCATCGCAGCCACGGCACTGCTCGGCGGCTTCTACTTTGACCTGCTTCGCTGAAACTTCGCGTTCGACGTTCGCTTCGATGAAACTGCACAGCACTCTCGTATCTCTTGATTTCACGTCATGGCGGCGGGCATAATCGCCGCGTCAGGCGTTTGGATCGAAAATGGCCATGGACTACAACCCGAAACCTGCGGACGCGGCGGATACGGTTCTTCCCCGGGATGTGACCGACGCCGTCGAGACACTCGCCCGCAACATCCACGACACATGGGCGGCGCGCAAGCTGGCGGACGGCTTCACGTTCGGCGCCGAGGACGATCCCGTCCGCCGCACGCACCCGTGCCTTGTGCCGTACGAACAGTTGCCGGAGAACGCGCGGGAATACGACAGGGCAACCGCGCTCTGCACCATCCGGACCATGGTCGGCCTCGGGTTCGAGATACGAAAACGGAAGGGAGGTGCGAAGTGAGCGACAAGATGGGCATGTTCATAGTGAAGACCGGCGATTCATCAAAGCCCGGCTCCCGCCTCCTCAAAATGGTCGACCTCTCCGTGGCGCTGGTTCGCCGCGGCGACGAAGTTCTCACCTGCTATAACGACAAGTGGGGTGCCTTCGCCCTGCCGATGTCCAAGCGCCGCGAGATCAAGGATCCCAATGCAAGGGATGATGCCGGCCGCCTCGAGGACGGCACAGACGCCGCCTTCCGTGCCGCCGCGGAGTGGATGGGCCAGACTCTGGTGGATACGCCGCCGATGATAATGGACATGGCGGAGTTCCAGCAGAGCGACCGCGATTCGGTTTGGAAGCGGTACCACCTCCAGGTCTTCGAGTTCAGGGTTGAAGACGACTACGAAACGCACCCGGCCCGCGTGGTCGAATGGCTGACGCCGGACGAGATACTCGACGAAGGAAGACGGCCTATTTCCCACACCACCCGCCACGTGATAAACGAGCTCCGATCGAAATCGCTCCTCTGAAACGACATGCCCGGCACCAAGACAGAAAACAACGGCCTGCGCGTCTCTGAAGGGGCACTGGCCCTGATTACCTGCAGGTTCGGGAACGACGACTGCTGGTTCGCGCGATGGAACAGGCACTGGGCGAAGTACAGCTTCGTCGGCGGCCACCGGCACGACAATGAATCTTTCCGCGACTGCATCGTAAGGGAGCTGGAAGAAGAACTCGCGCTGCGAAGCGGCGACGATTACCGGCTTGTCGACTCCGAACCCATCGCGCGCCTGTCATACGAAGCATGGTCGCGCAGCGCACGTTGCGACACGCTCTACCGGATGGAGCTTTTCGGCGTGGTCCTGAACGGCAACGCCGCCGGCCTCTCAACGAAGAGGCCCGTACGCTGGCTGACACGGGCGGAAATCGAAGCTCTCCAAGCCGGCGACGGCAGACAGGTCAGCGAAACGATGCGCCGTATTCTTGAACAGATACACTGGCGCGTACTGCCAGGAGCGTGAAGCGGGGCGTACGAACAGGGGGGGACAGATCATGGCTCCCAGAATTGTCTGGCTGACGGCGGCCGCCGACAAGGTGGAAGAGGAACTCGTCGCTCCACTCGCCTCCGAATTGCGGCAGGTCTTTCCCAAAGCAACCGCAATCACCGTCTATGACTGCTTCGGCGGCTACTCCCAGAACCATGCCGAGCGCATCGTGCTCGGCGTCGAGGTGCGCGGCGGCAACGACTACCGCACCCATGTCGTCAAGATCGGCGACAGACGCTCCGCTGCTTCAGACTACGACGGATGGCGCCGCTGCGTGCTTCGTCGCAACTTCTCCAGCCGGATCCTTGTTTCTCTCTCCCGTCGACTCCTGCCGGGCGGACGTATCGCGATCGTCTACGAAGACGCACACCGCTTCTTCGGGTCGCCGGAGGAAGGCCAGGGGCCCATCTCCCTTGAATCGGCCGTCTTCAGCGCGGTGCTGGACGACAAACCACGCGCGGTCTCCGTCGAACGAGTGGTCAGACAGATATACACGGACCTGTATCGCTGGTTCTACCGCGGCGCGAAACCGGGCACCGCGGCCGCGATCCGCTTCTACCGCGCGCGCCTCCGCCGCGCGCTGACTCCATGGAAAGAGCAGGCATGGCGCGTTGGACTGCGCCGCGACATCATATGGCTGCTGTGCGGCCGGGACCGGCCCGACGCACCATTACCCTGCTCATACATCGACGCGGCTGACTATGTCGAGTGGGCGATCAAGTCGGGGAACGTGCCCCAGACACTTGTCGGCAGGTCGCACGGCGACCTGCACGGACGCAACGTCTATGTCGGCGTTCAGCGCGAGGAGGCGGAGTATCCGGCCGTGTTCGACTACGGCCACATGGGCGGCAGCAACGTGGTCGTGTGGGATTTTGTGAAGCTCGAGACCGAGCTCAAGGTGCGCCTGCTGATGCCGCTGTTCCACGACCCGGACTGCCGCAGGTCCATCGAACACGCCACGCGCGGCGTTTCGACCGACACGGCGGCCCAGGCATCCCCGGACCGGCCTTCAGCGGAAATGGATACACGCACACTGCGTCTGGCACAGCTTCTCTTCGCGTGGCGGTTCGAATACCTCCTCAACATCCTCTCGGAACGGGTCAACCAGATATCCGACCCCGAATCACCGGATCCGCCCGGCGGCAGGAATGTCACCGGCAACCAGCGGCTCGACCGCGCATTGTGCCTGCTGTTGCGGATACGCCAGGAGGCGGCGCTGTTCCTCGGAGACCGTCAGCCGCAGCGCGGAAAGCGCGCTCTCTGGAGGGACGAGTACGGGTTCGCCCTCGCGGTCTACGGCCTGTGCACAGCGAAATATGACTACAAGGCGTCGGAATCCGCCTTTGCAGCGATCTCCGCCGGCGTGGCGGCGGCATCGACCACATCCGCGGCGCGCGCGATCCGCGCCGGACTGGCGGCAGGCGCGGCGTCGACCGACCACCACCCGTCATACCGGGTTCCCCTGGCAATCGCGCACCACATCTGGAAAAGCTCGCGCTCACGCAGCAGTGTCCTGCGCGGGATAGGGATTCTGGAACGCGCCTCGCACCGCTACCCGCACGCAGTCCCGCTGCTCCAGGAGTACGCACTCATGCTCTCGGAAGCAGGACGCCAGGAGGCGGCGCTGTCGCTCCTGAAGCCAATCGAGGAACTCGGAATTGTATTCCGCGACGAGGAAACGCTCTGCAGACTTGGCAGAACCTGCAAGGACCTCGGCGACAGGGCGTTGTTCGATAACCCGGTCCCGGCGCCTGAGGTATCCTCGCACCCCGCGTGGCAATGGTACAGGACGTCCTACGGTCACTACCTCGAGGCGTTCGAGGGCGGCGGCCGCTACTACCCTGGCATCAATGCCGCAACGATGGCGCTTCTCTGCGGCTATCGCGACAAGTCCGTCGAGCTGGCAGGCCGCACGCTGGAAATATGCAGGGAACTCGATCTTGCGGCCCTGCCGGCGGATGGCCGGTTCTGGGCGCTTGTAACCCAGGGCGAGGCGATGGTTCTGGGCGGATCCTGCGACAAAGCGGCCGAGTTCTACAGGCAGGCACTGGCAAACCTCCCGCGAGGCGACGCCGGCCTCGCACAGAGCGCATACGGGCAGGTCTGCAGACTTGCATGGGCGCTCGGGCCTGCAGTCTGCCCGGTTCTCGATGAGTTCCGCACGGTCCGAAGGCGGTTCCGCAACACCGACTCATCCCGGTCTTTCTGCAACGCCGCCTTCCGCAACGCAGCAGGCAAAACCGCTTGACCGGCCATTCCCGGAGCTCAACGCCGCACGGCCGGCCGGCGGAAATTGCCCGCCCTGAACCGCCTGCCGCGCCGTCACTTCCGGGCTTCCGGGGTTTGGAATTGCCGCACCATCCGCGCGGCATGTAGAATTCCCCGATCATGTCACGGAAGTTTCGCGTGCTGATCAACTCGACGTACTGCAAAGCCTGCGAGCTTTGCGTGGCAGTCTGCCCGAAAAGCGTGCTCGCCGTTGGCCGGAGCACCACGTCGAAAGGCATTCACTGCGCCGAGACGGTTGCGCCGGATTCATGCATCGGATGCAAGGCATGTTCAGACATCTGTCCCGAGGCCGCGATCGAGATCCGCGTCGAAGGCGACGGGCAGGACAGGAAGTGATTGGACGGACAGCGCTATGGGTGACAGGGTTCTGATGACCGGGAACGATGCCGTCGGCGAGGGCGCCGTGCGCGCCGGATGCGACGCGTACTACGGGTATCCCATAACGCCGCAGAACGAGCTCACAGCCTATATGGCCCTGCACATGCCGGCGAAAGGCCGTGTCTTCATACAAGCCGAGAGCGAAGTTGCGGCGATCAACATGGTTTTTGGAACGGCGGCGGCCGGCAAGCGGGCCATGACCAGCTCCTCGTCGCCGGGGATCAGCCTGAAACAGGAAGGAATATCTTTTCTCGCCGGAGCCGAACTCCCGGCCGTCATCGTCAATGTCCAGCGCGGCGGGCCCGGGCTCGGCAATATATCTCCTTCCCAGGCCGACTATTTTCAGGCGGTCAAGGGCGGCGGCCACGGCGACTACCACCAGATTGTCCTCGCCCCGGACTCCGTCCAGGAGATGCACGACCTGACCATCCTCGCATTCGAGCTTGCCGACAGGTATCGGACGCCCGTGATGGTCCTGACCGACGGCCGGCTCGGCCAGATGATGGAGCCGCTTGTTCTCAGCGAAGGCCCCGCACCGGCGCCGCCGGACAAGCCGTGGGCCATCAACGGCGCGGCCGGACGGGAACCCAACCTGATAAGGTCCCTGTACCTCGTGGAAGGCGAACTGGAGCAGCTCAACATCAGGCTCCAGAAGAAGTACGCGCGCATCTCTGAATCCGAGAAGCGTTGGGAGGAGAGGGATACCGGCGACTGCGATATTCTCCTTGTCGCCTACGGCACAAGCGCGCGAATAGCCAAGGGCGCCGCGGCCGAGGCAAGGGCGGCGGGGATAAGGGCCGGTGTTTTCCGCCCCGTCTCCCTTTGGCCGTTCCCGGGCGAGCGCCTCCGTGAACTCGCCAGCCAGGCGAGACGGATACTTGTCGTCGAAATGAGCGCCGGCCAGCTGATCGAAGACGTGCGGCTGTCAGTCGGCGAACGCGTCCCGGTTGACCTCGAAGGCAGAATGGGCGGCGGCATACCGTCCGTAAGCGACGTGCTGGCCCGGTTGCGCGCGCTGGACACGGAAGGAAGGTAGCCCGTGGAAGAAAAAGCGATCTACTCACGGCCTGATTCGCTTACCGACCGCCCGATGCACTACTGCCCAGGCTGCGGCCACGGAACCGTACACAAGCTCATAGCTGAAGTCGTCGACGAGATGGGCATCCGCGAGAAGACCATCGGCATCGCGCCTGTCGGCTGCGCGGTGCTCGCCTATTTCTACATGAGATTCGACGTCATGGAGGCGGCTCACGGCCGCACGCCCGCCGTGGCCACTGGCGTGAAGCGCGTTCTCCCCGACAAACTGGTCTTCTCGTACCAGGGCGACGGCGATCTCGCCGCCATCGGCATGGCGGAAACCATCCACGCCGCCAACCGCGGGGAGAACATATCGGTGGTCTTCATCAACAACGCCGTGTACGGCATGACTGGCGGCCAGATGGCGCCGACAACGCTTACAGGCCAGAAGACGGCGACATCGCCCGGGGGGCGGCTTGTCGAAACCATGGGCCCCCCGGTCAAAATGTGCGAACTCCTGAACACGCTGGACAGGCCGTACCACATAGAACGCGTCGCGCTCGACGGACCGGCGGGAGTGCGCAAGGCACGCAAGGCGATTAGAACGATCTTCGAAGCGCAGCGCGACGGAAAGGGATACGGTTTCGTCGAGGTGCTCTCCCCCTGCCCCACCTACCAGCGCTGCACGCCGGTGGAGTCGCTGAAATTCGTCGGAAATGACATGGCGGCGACGTTCCCCCTGGGTCTGTTCCGCCGCGGCGGAGAACGCATAGATGCTTGAGCGCATCCTCATAGCCGGGTCGGGCGGACAGGGCGTTGTGCTCGCAGGGAAGTTGCTCGCCTCAGCCGCCGCGCGCGACATCCCGCACGTGACATTCTTCCCTGACTACGGCGCCGAAGTGAGGGGCGGGACGTCAAAATGCCAGGTAACCCTTTCGTCGCACGAGATCGCCTCACCCGTATCCGACGCTTTCGAAACCATGTTGATCATGAACTCCGCAAGCATGGATTCCTTCACGGATGCGATGCCCGCGAAAGGCGTAACGTTCCTCAACTCGTCACTCTGCACGCCGCCCGCCGATCTCCCCGGCCCCTTCATTCTCGTGCCGGCCACGGAAACAGCGGATGGCCTCGGGGACGTCAGGTCCGCCAACTTCGTGATGCTCGGCGCCTACCTGAAACACCGCCCGTTCGTGCCCGCACGCGCGGTCGAGGAAGTTCTCCGCGCCGCACTGTCGAAGAAGGGGAACTCACTCGTTGACTTGAATCTGAAAGCTCTACGTGCTGGTATGTCGGCATGACTCCTTCCAGAAAACCACGTCTCTGCGGCTTGATCCTCGCCCTGTCGATCATCTCCGGCTCGGCGCTTCCCACCGAGGTGCATGTGGCTGTAAAGACGGGCGATCTGGCCGGACTGAGCTCCGCACTCGACTCCGATCCGGCCATGATAAACGCGCCTGTCCGGGGAGGAGTCACGCCCCTGCACGTGGCGGCATCGATGAACCGCAGGGACGCAGCGGAGCTGCTGATCGCGCGCGGGGCCGATGTCAACTCCCGCACTGACTCCGGCTTCACACCGCTGCACTGGGCCGCGAGCCGTGATGCCGCGGACGTGGCGGACCTTCTCATCAGGTCCGGCGCCGACATAAACGCGGCCACCCCCGCCGGCATCACCCCGCTCCACTGGGCCGCTCAGCGCAACGCCAGGAAAACCGTAACAGCCCTGCTCGCGGCCGGCGCCAGGATCGGAATACGGACCGCCAACGGCTACACGCCTCTCCATTGGGCGGTGATGAAGGACGCCAACGACACGGCAACCCTGATCGCCTTCAAGGCGGTGTCGGACGAGATGGCGTCTTCCCCGCCGCCGGCACAGGATCTGGACCCGGAGCCGCAGACAAACCGGGAAGAAGCGCTCGTTGAGAACCGGGCCGCGGCGTCCCCTCTTGTTCTGCCCAGCACGGCGTATGGCACAATCCTCATGGTATCGCTGGACTTCGGCGAATTCATGTCCTTCGTCTGGGTCCAGTCTCTCGGCATGTGGGTTGGCCAGTACGAGGTGACAAACGGCCAGTTCCGCAGGTTCCGTCCTTCGCACAAGAGCATGTTCTACGAAGAGTTTTCGCTCGACGGCCCCGACCAGCCCGCCGTCTTCGTCTCGTGGGAAGACGCCGACAACTTCTGCACATGGTTGAACCGTCTTCACTCCGACCGCATACCGCTGCTCTACCAGGCCCGCCTCCCGACCGAGGGAGAATGGGCGCAGATCGCGCGTTGCGGCGACAACCGGGCATATCCGTGGGGCAACGAGTGGCCGCCGAAGTACGGCAATTACTCCGACCTTACTTCGCGCCGCTATCTTACCGACTGGCACGGGATCAGCGGCTACGACGACGGCTTCGTCGTCACCTGCCCCGTTTCGAAAAGCGGTGTAAACGAGTGGGGCGTCTACGGCATGGGCGGCAATGTCTGGGAATGGTGCGCTGACTGGTACGACAATACCCGCTCAACGAAGGTCCGGCGGGGGGGGAGCTGGGACTTCGATACCCGCCCCAACCTGAAAATCGACGCGCGCGGATACGACAGACCCGATGCCCGCTACGACACCATCGGCTTCAGGGTCGTGATCGCAAAGAAGCCCCCGCGCTGAAGCGCGCCCTCGCCGCCCTGTCCGCGCACTCAGTTCCGCAGGAGAACGTCCCCGCTGATGCTGAAACCAGGCGGCAGGCGTTTTCTCAACTGTTCCCGGTTCGAGGCGAAACACGGGTCAATCTCGATCTTCATTGCCGGCAATCCGTCGCCGTCGCGCGGAACTTTCACCCCGCACCACTCCAGCCAGCGCGCAAACTTGAGCGCCATGTCCCGGCGCGTTGTCGCTGGCGAGTCGGCCCCGTTGGCGTTCTTGACGGGAGAAAACTCATCCCCGCGCTCGAATGCAAGGTTCACCACCGTTCCTGCATCTGGAAGAACGTCGAATATGAACTTCTCGAACTTGAACCCGTTGGGCGCGTCGGGCTTGACTGCCTTGCCGTCCGCCCCGACGAACGGCACTTTCTTGTGCGCCACATGAAGCGGCAGATCCCGCTTCGACTCGCCGACGAGGAAGTCCAGGGAGAAGACATGTATCGCCACGCTGCCGTAGAGAAAGCGGAGCCTGCCGTCAGCCCCCCTCGCCTCCTTCTGGGCTGAGGACAGCTCCGTGTACTCCACGATCGCATTCCGGCCGTCCTTCTTCACGACCACGCCAAGACCCTCGCTCGGATCCCGCTTGGCGCACACCTTCACCGACACGTCGGCACCGCGAATGGCATGCAGGCCGATGAACGCCGGGTCAGCGACCTCCACCATGGGGTTGTCCACCTGGAAATAGAACAGTGTCGTGATGCCCCGTCTTTCCATGTCGCGGAACATCCCGTTCTCGGCAAGCGCCCTGAGAATGCCGCCATGACCGTCCGGGCTCATGAAGATGTGACCCGGCTCATCCAGTATGACACGCCCGTCACCGTCCAGCGCCGGCCACATCCCTTGCACGAAGAATCTCACCCGGTCCGGACTCAGCCCGAAAAACGCCTTCTTCGAGAAGAACTCCCTCGTTGCGGCGTCATTGATGTCGCTTGTCATTATGTACAGCGGAACATGGCATCCGAACGCGCGCTCAAGCGAGAGCACCTTTCGCGCATGGATCTCGAAAAGGCTTGCATCAGAGACCGGCCCTATTTCGTAGATCCCCTTCGGGCCGTCAAAACCCAGCCTAGACCCCTGTCCACCCGCCACAAGGAGCACGCCGACTTCACCGGCCCGAATGAGTTCCTCGCCGCGTGCAATTGCGACGGCCCGGTCCTGACCCCCAAGTTCAACCACATCCGCCGGCGCAATGCCGGCGGGCGCGGCAGCGGGACCTTCCCCGCGCAGCATTGCCGCCATCCGGCCCAGAGCCGCGGCATCAAGCGCCTTCACTTGCGAAAGAAGCGACTGCCGGCTTTCCTCGCCAATGGAATCCCACCATTCAAGGACGTGCGTTTGCCCGCACAGCGCGAGCTTCTCCCTCGCTTCATCAACAGTCATCCGCTTGTCTCCTCGAAAGGCCGGCGAAGCATCACTTCCCGGCGGCACGCTCAGCTTTCTTCTTCAGATTTCTAACCGTGCGCTCCATGCTGCGCGCGCGCGGCCGCAGGCGCCTTACGGCCTGATCGCAAAGTTCAACCGCCCGATCGGGTCTGCCATTCTTCAACTCCATCTCCGCCAGGTTGACGTACGGCTCCACGTCGGAAGGTTCAAGAGCAACGGCCTGAGTGAAAAACGCATAGGCTTCTTCCTCACGGCCGGTCCCGAGCATCACTACGCCGAGGGTATCCAGCAGGTTCGGCGATGAAGGTGCAAGCTTCAGCCCTTCCCGTGCAAGACCTTCGGCCTCTGCGTACCTTCCCCCTATCTGCAGCACCCAGGCCAGGTTATTCAGCGCTTCCGGCGTCCTTGCCTTCGCCAGGCTGCGGCGCAGAGAAACCTCGGCCTCGTCGTACCGCTTGTCGCCGATCTGGATAGTGCCGACGACGTAGTGTCCGAAGGCATTGCCCGGGTCCGCATTCAGAAGCGCCCTGACGTTTGCATGAGCGCGGGCAGGAAGCCCCTCCGCAAGCTCAAGCCGCAGCAGCGTCTCCAGGACGGTAACCTGCGCCGGCCGCGAATCCGACGCCATCGAGAACTGGTTGCGCGCGGACCTCGGGTCGCCGTCCGCAATCGCAAGGTAGCCCTTCGCAACGTGGAACAGGTACGGATCCGCCCCATCGAGCTTGGACAGACGGTCAACACAGGAACGGAGCAGCGCCGGGTTCTGTCTGGCGACAGCGACATCCAGCAGCATCGCCCACGTCGGCCAGTCACGCGGATCCGAAGCAAGTATCCTCTCGAGAACGCCCTCCGCCTGCTCCTGCTTCCCTTCGGCCAGGAGCGCTTCAGCTTCAACCCGGTCGGAATCAACCGCCGCAGCGCCGGCCGCCCGCGCGCTCGCAAGGAAGAGCCTGGCCTTGGCCGTGTCGCCTTCCTGAACGGCTATCCTGGCAAGCCCCAGGTACGGCGCAGGGCTCGCAGGCTCCAGGCGTCGCAGTTCGGCGAAGCACTCACCCGCCCTTCTCAAATCGCCGGCGGCCATGCACGCGTCCGCCAGCCGGGAGAACACAATTCCCTTCAGGTTCTCCGGAGACAGCTTCAGCGCTTCTTCGAGGCTGCGGATGCCTTCCTCGATCGCGCCCCGACCTACCTCGTTCCAGCCGCCCTGCGCAAGAAGCCTTGCCGAACGGGTTGTTCCTCCGCCCTCCACGAGCGCCATCATCCTGCCGGCAATGTTGGGATCGGCATTGATCGCCTGTATGTCCCGGATGATCCTGTCTTTTTCAGGCGTCTTGTATCCGCGCTCCACCATCGCGAGCATGTTGTAGAGCGCGCTCACGTTCAGCGGATCGAACTCCCTGGCGCGCAAATAGCATTCAAAAGCGTTCTCGAGTTCGCCGCGTTCCTCCATGAAGACACCGAGGTCGTTGGCGATCTTGCCCGTGTGGTGAAGTATGCGAACGTGCATGCCGGAAATCTTCCTGGCGCGGTCGGCGATCCTCATTTCGCGCCCGAACTCGTCCCAGAACGTCCTGTGCCTCTCCATCAACGCCGCCGTGTCCAGGATGTCCGTCTTTCTCGCGCCGCGGTAAACCAGCCTGTCGGGCACGGGCAGAAGCCCGGCTTTCCGCCATGTCGTGCCGTCAAGAAAGACAGAGGCCCGGCGCACGGCTCCGGTATCCGAAGACAGCCACTTATTGACCAATGCGCCGACCCCGATGTCGGCAAAAGACCTGATTGCCGGATCCGTGAAGCCGGCCGCCACGTATCGCCGGTACAGATCGTTGTCGTCGCTTCCGGTGTTCAGAACGCGAACAATCTTGTCTTGTTCGGCTGCGGCTATCTGGAACTGCCCATCCATGTTGCCGCGTGTCACTAAAACCGCGCCATCGTCGAGCATGGACACCACACGCCGGGCGAAGGCGCCAGCTTCCTCCGCCTGGGAGCTGTCCGCGTCCTTGGCGTTCCGGAACGGCGCGGCTGCAACAGCAACCACTATCGGCAGCGCCAGCACGCACCCGACCCACGGGCGCAACCGTATCTTCCACGGTTCCTCGGCGTCACACCACAGGTTGAACGGCCACTGTATCCAGAACGCAACGAGATAGCCTGTCAGCATGGTCGCCAGAACATACGGCGTGATCAGCATCTGCCGGCCGCCCAGGAGCGGCCATGGCGCGATGGGGGCATTCAGGATCACCACCAGCGTCACGGCTGTCATGACCGCGTGAACCGAGAAGAATGACCAATCCTCCTTCTCGTTCAGGCCGCGCCGGGCCGCCATCAACCCCATCGCCCACGGCACAACCGACGTGAGAAGAACAAGCAGCCATCCGACCCGCGGCAGTCCTCTCGACAACAACACGTACTGATCCCTGAGGATCACGTACAGCAGGTGCCAGTAGCCCCTGTACCCCCTGAGCTGATATCCCTCCGTCCCGATGAACAAGCCTGCCGCAATGAAGTAGAATGCCGTCCCGGCAACAAACAACGCCAACAGGATGCCCAGGTACCTGGCGCTCAGGATTTCCGCGGACACCATAGCCGCAAGAAGCAGAACCAGAACCAGCGGAGCAAACAGGGCAACAGTCGGAAACTCGACAATGCTCGCCCCGCACACGAACGCCAGAAGCATCGGCCTCCATCCGTACGGCCGGGCAACGCACGAGACAAGCAGCCTCAGCACAACCAGCAGCAGAAGAGCGTCGAAAGTGGTCGTGTCGGCATTGGTAGACGCCACCCAGAAAGGCGATGAAAACGCGAGCGCCAGCGCCGAAACCGCGCCGGCCAGCCATGTTACCGCGAAGGCCCGCCGCTCGACCGACGGCGTAACGCGCCAGACGGAGCGCAGCGCTTCCCTGACAAGATCATTGAGAACCCACACACACAACCCGCCAAAAACCGCCGAGAGCAGGTTCATCTTCCACGCGAGCATCCCGACCGGCAGCGAGTTCACCGCCGAAACGATCGCGCTCCAGACCGGGTGCGCGGCGCTGAGCCTGGGGAATAGCCCTGTGTACTGCACCACCAGCGCAGCGGCACGGCCGGGCGCGGTGCCGTCGGCCACGCCGGCAAAGTAGACGAGGAATGCAAGCAATCCGAGTAGCGGACCCGTATACCGAGAGAGCATCTGCAGCCATTTGACAGTCTTCATTTGCACAGAAGCGTATATCGGACACACCCCCGTTCATCAACGCCATTCTACCCCCGTTGACGGCCCGTGCGACGCAGGCAGATGGTCTCTCCGCTGGCGTTGCGGAGGCGAGACAAGCGGTGTTACTCTCTCAGCCGCAATGCACAGCCATTCCGTCAGGCTCCAGAACGTGCTGGCCGACCGCGGCATCGCCTCTCGCCGTGCCGCCGCCGGAATAATAAATGCCGGCCGCGTTTCGGTGAACGGCGCCGTTGTTCTTCAGCCCGGCGCCAGAGTTGACCCGCGGCGGGATGCCGTAATCGTTGACGGAAAACGTATTCCCCAGGAACGCGAACGGCTGCGCACGATCCTCCTTAACAAGCCCAGGGGCTATGTCTGCAGCGTGTCATCCAACGAGGGCCGCAGCGTCATGGAACTCGTCCGCGGCGTGAGAGAGCGCGTCGTCCCCGTCGGGAGGCTCGATGTGCAGAGCGAAGGCGTGCTGCTTCTGTCCAACGACGGCGATCTCGTGAACCTCCTCACCCACCCGCGATACGGGAAGACGAAGGTTTACGAGGTGGCGGTTGACGGGCCCGTCTCACGGGAAGCGCTCCGGGCGCTTCGCGCACCCATCCTGATCGACGGCAGGACAGCCGCCCCTGCCCGCGTCCGCGTGGTGGATCAGGCAAACGCCGATGGGCCGGTCATTCTGGAGTTCACTCTGTCGGAGGGCAGGAACCGCCAGATACGGAAGCTGTGCGAGGAGGCCGGGCTGAAGGTGAGGAGGCTTGTCAGAACCAGCTTTGACGGCCTCGCCTGTCTTGACCTGAAGCCGGGCAGATGGCGCGACCTTACGAGCAGGGAACTCGCGGCCCTCGGCGGAACTCGACACAACGCTCCTTCGCCAGGTGCGCGTGCCGCCGCTCCGCCCGTACTCAGTCCCCCTCGGCAGGGGCGGGCTGCTCCTTCACCTTGAGCCTGCGCGGCTCCACCGCGATTCCGGCTTTCCGGATAAGCGGCTCTGATACATAACGGCAGTGAGGGCAGAGATTCATGCCCTTGGCGTCGAGTTCCTCCAGCGTGGCCGATTCCGAAAGAGCGCAGAGCGGCAACGGGCACGTCTTCATGCCGACAAGAGCCCCGACCATCCTCAGTGCTTCACGTTCGCTTCTCTGGACCGTGACCTCGTCGGTCCCGGGACTTCTCGGGCCGCGCGGCCTGTACCCGGCCAGGTTGACAACAGCGTATCCCTCCGATGAAACATCCAGCGCGTTGCTGCACACGGCGGACGGCTCGTCAAGAACCACCAGAACCAGCACGTCTCCCGCTTTCCTTGTCGCCCTGATCAGCGGCGTCATTCCCGCATCGGTTCCCGGAACGCCCGCATCCAGCAGAGAAACGGAAGTCGCACATGTGAACGACTCGCGTACGGCAGATGCCAGTCTCTCGCCAAGCTCCGCCTGCACGCCTCTTCCGCACATCACCGCCACACGCCCAACCGGCTCTCCAGCCCGCGATCCGCCATGGATAAGCAGAACCGCCCCCAATGCAACCAGCGCGCAAACAGACGCTTTCCGCATGTCACCGTCTCCTTTTCCGTTACGGCAGGCCATCCCCGACCGCAAGCAGTCCGCTCGACCACTCCGCCTCATCAATCCTGCGTACTTCATGAAAGCCATGCGCGGCGTAAGCTGCAAGAACATCCTGATACTGCGAGCTCAACACGCCGGCCAGCGCAAGCAGGCCCCTGGACAGCCCGGAGACCTTCGCCGCCTGCTCGACAAGAACCGGGGCGAGGATGTTGGCCGCCACCAGGTCGTAGCGCCGACCCGTACTCAAGAACGCAAGATCCGCCGCCCGGCACACGAACCGGGAGTCAACGCCGTTTGCGGCTGCGTTGACCAGCGCACAGTTCACCGCATCCGGATCAATGTCAACTGCCAGGACGTCGGAAATCTCCAGCTTCGCGGCGGCAATGGCCAGTATGCCGGACCCGCACCCGATATCCAGGAACGACCGCACACGTCCCCGGGCATGCATTTCGTCCAGGAAGACAAGACATGCCCTTGTGGTAGCGTGAAGCCCGGTCCCGAAACTCATTCCAGGGTCTATGGTGACTACACGGTCATCCCGCCGCGCAGGGAACTCTTCCCACGGGGGCCTCACAACAATCCGGTCCGATACCCGTCTGGCATGGAAGAACTCCTTCCACGACTCTTTCCAGTCCCTGCCCGCAAGCGTTCTCGTGCCGACGGTGACCCCCTTCAGTCCCGAGGCCGCCACGGCTGTCCCGGCCTCTTCAGCCGCCCGATCCGCCTCAGCGCGGCTCTGGAGATACAGTTCAAACCTGGCAGCGCCAGTGTCTTCGTCCTCCCATCCGACGTACGCGGGGTCAATCGCCAGAACGAATTCGGAAAGGTCCTCGCCGGCCCTCCCCGAAATCTCGACCACGTACAGGTCGCCCTGTCCCTCATCAACCGCGTCATCCATGCAACAGCCTCCGTTAGCATTCCAGGCTCGCACAAACGATCCGCACTGTTCAACATTCTCCAGCAAAGAACAACATGAACATGCTGCTCCTGAAGGAAGATGAAGTGTCGGCGGACGGCCGCGTGTCTCTATCCGGCCCGCGCGCGGAGAAACTGCTTCGCGATGTGGGCGTGGTGTCCGGCATGAAGATAAGCGTCGGCATAGTCAACGGCCATGCCGGCTCCGCCGAAGTCCTGGCCACGGGTCCAGGGCACGTCGAACTGGCCTGCGGATTTGACGGCACACCCACACCTGGCGCCTCGGGAATCACCCTTCTCCTCGCTCCTCCGCGGCCAAAAGTCATGAAGAGACTCTGGGCCCCTCTTTCGGCGCTCGGCGTGGAACGCATCGTCCTGACGATGGCGCGAGGCGTGCGTCCCGAATACACTGCCACCCACTGGCTCTTGCGCGAGCACTTCGAGCCGCTTCTGTTCGAAGGGCTGGAACAGTCCTGCCGCACCGTCCCTCCCATCGTATCGTTTCACTCACGGTTCCAGGCGGCAATTGACGAGCTTGGCCCACCCGCCGCCTGCGCCGCCAGGCTCATGGCGGACCCTTCGGCGGAAATTCCTCTGCTGGACGCCGTCAGCCCTCGCGCCTCCAACGTCGTCCTCGCGGTGGGGCCCGAGACCGGATGGGCAGGAGGGGAACGCGAAATCATGATCGGAAGCGGCTTCGCGCCGTGCTGCCTCGGCCACCACCCGCAGAGAACCGATGTCGCATGCCTCGCCCTGCTTGGGGCCGTTGCCGCCGCCCTTCAGGCGGGAGGACGGCAACGCAACCCTGGACCGACGTAGCGCCGGAGGCCTTCAGAAATTCAGCACAACACCGCCCTCGATACCGGCGTATTCGCCCGTGATCTGAGGAATGATCGGCCAGTCGGTGTAGACGTCGCCGTCCTGGTTGGCACTTTCCACCCCGCCGCTGTCCGCTATCAGGCTTGCGGAACGTATCGCCCCGAAAATCCCGACTGTTTCGTTGATCTGCCAGTTCACGGACGCGTTGATGAGCACGCCAAGTCCCGATGCCTCATGGGAGAAGCGGTAATTGCGCAGCATCCAGTCGCCGTCGCCCTCGGCATGCATGTCCGGCATGAACACGGCATCGAGCTTCACGGTTACGCCTTCAACAACCTGCAACGACGCAAGCGCGCCGACCCTGAACCCGGAGAATTCCACCTTGTAGGTCGAAATCGGCCCGGGAATGAAGAACCGGTCAGTGCCGTATTCGTATGAAGCGTCAAGGTTCCTGTCATCGTAGTCGAAGCTCTGCATTCCGTACCCGGCGAACACACCTATCTCCAGCGACGCCAGCAGATCGCTTTCGACATCCGCCAGCGGCCTGAACGCCGCCACCGCGTCCAGATCCCAGATGGAGACGTCAGCATCGCTGTCGCACTCGCTGTAGTGGGAACGCAGTCCCGGAAAATCAAGATAGTCCGAGTCCTTGCTGGTTCCTTCGTAGGCAAGCTGCGTCGAATAACGCCCCCTCGCGCGAACATCAAAACTCCGGCTTGTGAACAGAGGCGCAGACGCCCTGATCTCGGCAAGAATGCCGTCCATCGGATACTCCAGCTCTGAGATCACCCAGATCGGACTGCCAACCTGGAAACCGCATTGCCCCGAACTCATCCACACCGACGCCTCCACGCTGTACCCGCCGCCGGAGGAGGCGGAAACGGAAGTTCCCGGGAAGACGAGACCTGCCGCACAGGCTGCGATGAGCGTGATCGGATAGAAGCGTTTCATGTGAGTACCTCCTTTGGTTCTGTGCGCGGGAATATACCAGCGCCCCCCCTTTCCGGTCCATCCAAACCGCGCAACCCGGTGTCCATCGCGAGCCCTGCGCGCGTACCTTGCTCAAGGCAAACAGCGCAAACGGCTCCGCAAACCGACGCGATCCAGAGCTGAACCGCATCCCGCGGCGCGGCCTCTCCCGTGTCGGCGCCGGTGATGCGCCCGCGGGCGGAATCGTGTTCCCGCAGACGAAAACGACAAATCGTTTGACCGGCGGGTCCCTGTCGCTAACATGCGGCGGTGTCTCGTAACGCCTTCCCGGTGCTGCGGCGAGGAGAAGGCATCCGACTCAAGCAAGCGGGGTGCATCATGGGCGGGTTTTTCGGCGTTTCTTCGCGGGATGATTGCATAACCGACCTCTTCTACGGCACTGACTACCACTCGCACCTCGGAACACGCCGCGGCGGCATGGCCGTCCTGGGCAGGAAACGCTTTGCGCGATGCATTCACGACATCACCAACGCCCAGTTCAGAAGCAAGTTCGAGCACGATATCCAGCACTTGAGGGGACCGACAGGCATAGGCGTGATCAGCGACACCGAAGACCAGCCTGTGTTGGTCAGGTCCCACCTGGGCGACTACGCGATAGTAACCGTCGGACGCATCAACAACGCCCAGGAACTGGCGGATAAGGCCTTCGCCAGCCGGCATACGCACTTCGCCGAGATGAGCGACAACGAAATCAATCCGACCGAACTCGTGTCATCGCTGATCAACCAGGGGAAGACCTTTGTTGACGGAATCGCCCGTGCTCAATCCGCGATAGAGGGATCGTGCTCCATGCTTCTCCTCACACGCGAAGGCATATACGCGGCCCGTGACCGTCTCGGCCGCACCCCGGTCATAGTCGGACGCAAGGCCGGTTCGACCGCCGTCACCATGGAGACCTGTTCCTTCCCGAACCTTGGCTACACGACCGTGCGCGATCTCGGCCCGGGCGAGGTCGTTCTCGTCACCGCGAAGGGCGCCAGAACGGTTAAGCCGGCCGGAAAGCGCACGCAGATATGCGCATTCCTATGGGTCTACTACGGCTATCCGGCCTCGTCCTACGAAGGCGTGAACGTCGAGGAGGCGCGTTGCAGATGCGGCGAGATGCTTGCCGGCCGATGCCCGGCGAAGGTTGACATGGTGGCCGGCATCCCGGACTCAGGCACCGGCCACGCGATCGGGTATTCCAACGCCGCCGGAATCCCGCACGGCCGGCCGTTCGTCAAGTACACGCCGACTTGGCCCAGGAGTTTCATGCCGCAGGACCAGGAACAGCGTGACCTCGTGGCAAGGATGAAGTTGATCCCCGTGGCCGAGATCATCCGAAAAAAAAGACTGCTGTTCTGCGAAGACTCCATCGTGCGTGGAACACAGTTGAAGGATACCGTCTGCCGCCTTTTCCGCAGCGGCGCAAGGGAGGTCCACATGCGACCCGCCTGTCCACCGCTCATCTACGGCTGCAAGTTTCTTAACTTCTCACGAAGCAGGTCGGAACTCGACCTGGCTGCAAGGACCGCCATCCAGAAACTCGAAGGCGGACGCGACGTGGATCACCTGAAGGAATATGCCGACCCTTCCTCGGACAGGCACGCGGCCATGGTGGAGGAGATCAGGAAGCGGCTTGGGCTTACCTCGCTGGCATACCAGCGCCTCGACGACCTCGTCGCGGCAATCGGCCTGCCACGCGAGAAGCTTTGCACCTACTGCTGGAGCGGCGAAGAATAGTCAGTTGTTCGCTGTTGAGTGTTCAGGAGCACGGTCTCCCCGGCCGCATACCGATGGATCCATGCAGCCGGCCGCCCAGTAACTGCCATTCGCGGTATTGATGGGTTTTTCTTCTTGGGAAGGCATCCACAGTTTGCATACTATCTCCGCTGATGATTTCAGCATCACAACTGCGTCCGATCTTTGCGCTCTTCGCGATCTTCATCGTTGCGGCGGGAACAGTCGCGTGCGACGGGTCAAAACTCCCTTCCCGCTCCACCATCTTCAAACTGGCCGTCGCGTCGGCAGGCGAGGAAGGACTTCTCCCGTCCGACGCAACGATCCTGCCCGTGGAGGAGTCCATCTTCAGCATCGGCAAGAACGCGGCGCGCGTTGACCTCGCCTACATGCCTTCGGGCGAATCGTCCGGCGTCATCCGCCACAGCATCTGTTTCAAGCGGGTGGCGATGACATGGCGGTTTGAACGGGCTTACCCGACACCGACCTATACCGACCCGGCTCAGTCGGCGCCGGCACCCGAAGTGCGCTGACAATCCGACCTGTTTCTGTTTGCAAATCCGGCCGCCGCGCCACTATCTTCGCTCCCACGGTCGGCGAAGCGTGCCCGTAGTCGGCCGGCATCAAGGGAGGAACCGAGCATGAAGAACCGCAGGCTTCGCATGGGGATGGTCGGGGGCGCCGTCGGCGCGTTCATCGGTCCTGTTCACAGAATGGCCGCCACGTTGGACGGCGAGGCCGAACTTGTTGCAGGCGCATTTTCCTCCAATCCCGCCAAGTCGAGGAAAACCGGCGGTGAATTGATGCTGGATCCACGTCGCACCTACGACAGCTACCGCGAAATGATCGCGAAGGAATCGAAACTGCCACCTGGCGAGCGGGTGGATTTCGTTTCGATCGTCACACCCAACGCGTCCCATTTCGACATCGCGTCCGCCTTCCTGAAGGCCGGGTTCAACGTCGTGTGCGACAAGCCGATGACCACATCCCTGAAACAGGCGAAGGACCTGCACCGTCTTGTGCGGAAAACCGGCAAGGTCTTCGCACTGACGCACAATTACACCGGCTACCCGATGGTCAAGCAGGCGCGCCACATGTGCGGCAAGGGCATGCTCGGCAAGATCAACAAGGTCGTCGTCGAGTATCCGCAGGGCTGGATGGCCGGGTTCATCACCAATCCCGGCAACGCGATCGGAATGTGGCGCATGGACCCGAAAATAGCCGGCGGCTCCTGCTGCATCGGCGACATCGGCATCCACGCCGAGAACCTCGTCCGGTACATAACCGGCCTGGAAGTGGAGGAGCTCTGCGCCGACTTGAGCACGTTCGTGAAGATCAACAAACTTGAGGACGACGGCAATATCCTCATCCACTACAAGGGCGGTGCGCGTGGAATCCTCTACGCCTCGCAGATATCGGCCGGAGAGGAAAACCCTCTCTCCATACGCGTGTACGGCACCAAACTCGGACTGGAATGGCGACAAGAAGACCCGAACTATCTGCACGTCAAAGACCCGGCCGGCTACCGCACGCGCTACTCCAAGGGCAACGATTACCTCTGCCCCGAGGCAAAAGGGGCGGCCAGGCTGATCTGGGGTCATCCGGACGGCTTCATAGAGGCGTTCGCCAATATCTACCGCGAAGCCTACCGCGGCATCCGCGCGGAGATTGCAGGCAAACGCATGCCGGTGTGCGATCACCCCACTTCGCTGGACGGCGTGGTCGGACTCGCCTTCATCGAAACGGTTCTGGCAAGCGGCAGGTCGCGCTCCAAGTGGACCCGGATGAAGTCGTAAATTCCCGCGCGTCAGGTTGTGCGTGAGAAGACGCAGCATTCGGAAAATCAGGATAGGAATAATCGGCGCTGGCGGAATGGCGCGATACCACGTGA
>Ga0194125_10002256_pt1 | contig 32111 bp, 35 predicted proteins | sample TA2KigC250mmetaG_FD_148626 | JGI IMG/M metagenome (GOLD analysis project Ga0194125, IMG submission 148626) | Freshwater microbial communities from Lake Tanganyika, Tanzania - TA2015034 Kigoma Deep Cast 250m | ecosystem: Environmental > Aquatic > Freshwater > Lake | place: Tanzania: Lake...
TAGACAGCTTGATGGATTTCGACAAGCGGTACGTTCAGTCGTTTGTCCAAAATCTCCTTCCGGCGACGTCCAGAGATCTCTACCCGATCAAAGACACGTTGGACGCGCTGACGAAGCCGTAAGCTTGAGTGGTGTCGTCGTTTTGGGGCGGCTCGCTTGAGAGTGACGCGCACTGATCACCGCGATCAAACTTTTTGATCGACGAGAATTCCGGTGAGACGATCGATGTTTCGGGATATCTGCAAGGCGGTTTCGGCGGGTATCTGGCGGACGGTGTCGCCCGTGTCGCGATCCTTTACTTGAACGATCACGTCGTTGGTCGTCCGGTCGATAGAGATATTGATTGACGCCCCACGATCAGAGAGACGCTCGTTTGCCCTCTCGACAGATTCACGAAAATTTTCACGAAGGGTTTCGAGGGTCGGAGTACGAGCCTTGGTATCATCGCCGCGGGGCTCGCTCGAGGGCTGCTCAACCTTGGACGCAGCGGATGGCGCTCGAACGCGCGCTGCCGAAGCCGACACCTCGATGGGCCCAGCCCGACCGATGTCGGAAGAGGTTTCGGGGATGGCGCGCGCAACGTCCATGCCGAGAAAATAGCCCCAAGGCTGCAGCCGTGTCTACTGCCCTGCGATCATGGCTCATGCACGCGTGTTGTGCAGATCAGTCCTCGCCGCCCTTCGCTTGTCGACGCCAAAAATACCCGAGGACGAGAGCGCTGATGATCGTCGCGCCTACCGCGAGGGCGAAGTCCGAAAACCCATTGATTTGAGCGATGTACGCGTAGGTCGCTGAACTCAGGATGAGCACGAGCGACAGGAGAGCCTGAACCGACGAACGCTTTCTCATATGAATATGGGATTTCTCGAGCGACGTCAATCGCTCAATACCACTTGAGCGCCCCCGACTTTCGGGGCAGCGAGATAGGTGATTCGCGCATCGACGGTCTGCCCCCCATCGAACGCGACGTCGAACCGGACGTCAGCGCGACAGCGACGGGTGGCGACGAGATCGTCCTTGAATAGCGTCTCGAACGCGCTCGCCTTGGTCGTCACATGGGTTTCGGTCTCCCGACGGGGCGCACAACCCTGTACGACGATTAGCCCCGCAGCTCGCCGTTTTTTCGCGCTGATTCACGGGGTGAAGAAAGTGCCTTACCGGTGACCTGCCCCATTTTCTTGGAAGCGCCTTCGCTGCTACCGTTGATTAACGACCTCAACTGTTTTGCGATGGCGGTCAGCATCTGACTGACTCGCGACTCGCTCACCTCGAGCACCGCTCCGATTTCACGAAGCGTCAGCTCTCGGTCATAGTAAAGCGCAACAATCGTTTTTTCGCGCTCAGATAAAGATGCGATCCCTTGCTTGAGGGCTGCACGGATGCTTTGTTCATCTGCCACTTCGTCCGGGGTTGCCTCTTCGCTCGCGAAGTTGATCTCCTCGAGCGTGACCGAGCCTGCGAGACCCTGATTGCGTCCCCGCAATTCATGGTAGCGGCCGACGTCGAGCCCCAGTTCGTCTGCGATCTGCCGATGCGTCGCCGGGACGCCCTTCTCGTTTTCGATTCGCGCCGCCGCTGCCCTAGCTTCCACGGCCACCTTGACCGTACTTCGCGGCGCCCAAGCAGCACGCCGAATTTCATCGAGCATGGCCCCGCGGATACGGAGCTTGGCGAATGTTTCAAAGTCGTTACCGCGTTCCGGATCGAAAGCCTCGATTGCTTCCATCAGACCGACGATCCCCGCTTGAACGAGATCGGAATGCTCGATTGCGGCAGGCAGGCGTCCTCGGAAGTGCGCCGCGACTCGCTTGACCAATTTGAAATGAGATGCAAAGTCCGAACCCGTATCCGGTGCAGTCGATGACGCCACCTTGGAGTATGCGTCGCCGGGACCTTTCATGGGCTTTGCACTCCGGATGTACCGTCAACGACCTTGAGGCTCGATCGGACATTTTCCACCGAAGGCTTCGACTTCTCGAAACGAGAGGCGATCTCGAGAATGGAGGACGTCGCTGCACTTCGCGGCGCAGCACTCATGAGCGTCTCGCGTCGACGGGTGACCATCATGGCCTCAGGCTCATGCGGAACGATGCCGGCCAACACAAGGTTCAACTCGAGAAATCTCATCGCAACTTGCTGAAGTCTCTCGAATACCAAGTGGCCGCGCTGCATCGTCGAGACATCGTTCACAATAACCTCGAAGCTCCGACTACCAAAGTCTTGATACATTACTTTGATCAGTCCGTAAGCATCAGCCAGCGAGGCTGGCTCGTCGCGAACCACCACGACGATCGTATCGGCAAGATGCGCTAAAGTCGTAACGTGTTTGCCGATTCCTGCGCCCGTATCGATCAGCATGAAATCTGCCGGCGGAGTAAAGGTCGCAAGCGTCTGGATGATCTGCGTCATCTCGAGCGTACCGATCTCTGCCATGTCCCGCTTTCCTGAAGCACCGGGGATGACTTTGATTCCAGCGGGTCCGTCGAAGAGCGTCTGCGATAGTGTGCAACGCCCTTCCAAAGCATCGGAGATATCGAACTGCGGTTGGATGCCGAGAAGAACGTGTACGTTGGCGAGCCCCATGTCTCCGTCAAACAACCACACGGAATGGCCACGGGTCGCCAGAGCGGCAGCCAGATTGAGACTCAAGAACGTCTTACCCACACCACCTTTCCCGCTGGAAACGGCGATCAAACGGGTCTTACGTCCGGCGGCGCCTGTCATTCGACACCTACCGGAGAAAGATCGAGCGTTAGCGAGAGCGCGTATCGAACGGGCTCACCGAACGTATCGGCGGTCGGATCGACGAGCGAGGCCGTCGGATCAGCGGTTACAGATAATCCTGCAAGACGAAGTCCACGCTCGGCCATGCAACCCAATAACCCGAGTGGCACTTCAGTCGGCGACCAGTGCGTCAGAATCACACCCGTGACCGATTTGACACTGTCGAACCATCTCGTTGCGGTAATTCGGTTTAGGTAGGCGGGCATGCAAAGGTAAAGGTCGTAGCTCGAAAGCTCTGGGCGATCGATCGATAGGTCCTCACGATTGTAGCCACCCGCATCGACGACCAAAGCACCTGGCGCGACTCCGCCCCAACTTGACTCGATGCGCGCGGCATCAGCCATTGCAAAAAACTTTTCTCGTGCACCCGGACGCGCATCACGTGACGCGCTGACGATAGCCGGCAACTCTTTCTTGTTGGCAATAGATCGAGCGGCTTGTATTGCGGCGGTGGTCTTGCCACCCGCAGCAGGACCGACGAAAACTGCTGCCCGATCGGAGACTCCGATCCCAGGACCTCCGAGGTTCAAATCATCGAGCAAACACGACGCCATCACCGTCGAACTGAGACCAGCCTCGACGAGACGCCTAGCGTAAACGGCAGAAAATCCTTGCTCGAGCAAAGCCATTTTTTCGCGAAGACCATGCACTCCTCCGCTGTTCGAGACGATCCGTCTCTCCAACTCGAGAAGCTCTTTGCGAATGAGGGAGACCAGAGCCGCTCCGTTTTCGGGATCTACGGCGGGTGTGGCCGTCTGCGGTGCGGGATCGGTGACGATCGGGTCAAACGGCGCTTTAGGTCGAGCCAGAATTTCTTCTTGCATCGTCGCTGCAAACGTTTCGCGCGCTTCTGAAGCATCGAATACTCGCTCGTCATTGGACGACGCATCGGTGCACACGAGTAATTCGTGTGAATTTCCTACTTGGCTTGAGGAGATCAGCAGAACGTCGGGACCGTACAAGCGCCGTGACCGCTCACTCGCTTCGTTGAAGGTACCTGCTACCACTCGTTCGATACGCATGATTCGTCCCCGTTACGCAGCCGCAGTCTGCCGCACTTGTACTGTGATACTGGTATTGACTCGGAGGTTGGTGTCCTCCGGAAGCTCTGAATAAGAGAGAACCGAGAGTCCCGGTATTCGCGGACGCAGGATCCTCGACAACCAAGGCCTCAACGCCGGCGAGGTCACGAGTAGCGCAGGACGATCACTGTTCAGTTCGTCTTGTGACGCCTTGCTAACGGACCGCAGTAATCCCTCAGCAAGCTCAGGCTCCACGGGGACGTTACCACCCTGTCCACGACGTACCGTCGCGTGGAGCACCTGCTCGAGTTCCGGCGCGAGAGTCATCACTGACAGCTCGTCACCATACTGCACGTACTGCTGCACGATCATGCGGCCGAGCGCGATACGCGCGACCCCAGTGAGTTCTTCGATATCCTGAACTTTCTCCGAGATCGGAGCGAGCGCAAGCAAAACGCCGCGAAGGTCGCGAATCGATACGCCCTCGGCGAGCAAATTCTGCAACACTTGCGTCAGCACGCCGATTGACAATTTCTTTGGAATCAATTCTTCGACGAGCTTCGGTGCCGCCGCCGCAAGCTTGTCGACCAGCTGTTGAGTCTCATCGTGCCCGAGCAGCAGGTTGCAGTTGTCTTGCAGGATCTTATTGAGGTGGGTAGCGATAGTCGTGCTCGCATCGACCACCGTATAGCCCAGCGATCGGGCGTAATCTCGTTGCGCTGGATCGATCCACACCGCCTCGAGACCGAAGGTGGGATCTTTGGTGCGCACTCCCTGCAACTCACCGTGTACGACGCCGGAATGAATCGCAAGTTCACGAGTAGGCTTTACCTCGCCCCGACCGATCACCACGCCGTTCACCATGATCTGGTAGGCCTCAGGACGCAGATCGAGATTATCGCGAATATGTACCTGCGGAATCAGAAATCCGAGTTCATAAGTCAGCTTTTTGCGAATGCCACGGATGCGGGTGACCAACGAACCGCCTTGCTGTGTATCGATCAACGCAACGAGTGCATAGCCCACCTCGAGTCCGATGGCATCGGCTTGCTGCACGTCGGACCACGACAACTCTTTTGGAGCAGTGGGCGCATCGTCAGATTTTTTCTCGGCGAGGCGATTCTCTTCGCGCTTGCGTTCGAGCATCCACGCTGCGCCAGCGGTGATCGCAGCGAGCGAGAGGAAAGCGACATGAGGCATGCCCGGGATCACGCCGAGCAACGCGAGGATGCAGGCAGTCAACCACCACGCCTCAGTATTGTTGAACTGGTTTGAGGTCTGCTCGTGCAGCGACTCTTCGCCCGATACACGAGTCACGATGATCGCTGTCGCGATTGACAGCAGCAGCGCGGGCACTTGCGCTACGAGACCATCACCCACCGCGAGAGTCATGTAGCGCTCCGCCGCCATGCCCATCGACATGTCATGCTGCATGGTGCCAACGAGAATCCCACCGACGATATTGATGATCAGGATCAGGATGCCGGCGATGGCGTCGCCCCGAACGAATTTACTTGCGCCATCCATCGATCCGTAGAAGTCCGCTTCGGAGGTGATTTCACGGCGTCGTGTTCTCGCCTGCTCCTGATTGATCAATCCGGCAGCGAGGTCCGCATCGACCGCCATTTGTTTTCCGGGCAGAGCATCAAGAGTGAATCGCGCAGTCACCTCGGAGACACGGCCGGCGCCTTTCGTAACGACGACGAAGTTGATGATCACGAGGATGGCAAAGACGACAATACCGACGACGTAATTACCGGCAACGAGTACCGAGCCGAACGCCTCGATGACATGCCCGGCCGCGTCAGTCCCTTCGTGGCCAGAACTCAGTACCACTCGAGTAGAGGCGACGTTAAGAGCGAGACGCAACAACGTGGCAAAGAGGAGCACGGTAGGGAACACCGAGAACGAAAACGGTCGAGCCGCCGCAATCGCCAGGAAAAGAATCACCAGCGACATGGCGATGTTGAACGTAAAGAAGAGGTCCAACATCAACGGCGGGACGGGGAGCAACAGCATTCCGAGCAGCAGCAGGAACCCCATCGGGATCGCCACGGCCTCGAGCGGCAATTTTTTGCCGAGTTGTCGAAGGTTCGACATTAGGTCGAACGGAATTGAAGTCATTTTAATCTTTTAGAATCAATGGGTTACGGAGTTTCGTATCAAGCTTTGCCGCATATCGAGGGATTGCCCCTCTCCATCTTTGCAACGACCGTGCCATACGGATTTCCGCCAGTAACCACCAGATCGACCCTCAAGGCCCGAACTCACCGGACGACTAACTCAATACATTTATGGACCGTCGTATCGCACCAATACTGACCGTCTCGGCAGCCAGCCTCTGCTTGGCCGGGTGCTCGTTCGTGTCCGTCATGGACCCCTTGTCCCGGCCGGCACCTCCGGGCACGGTTAGCTTTCAGATGAAGATCGGTGATCGGTATGCGGTCGCAAGTCATCAAATGGGGGCTCAAGGAAACCCAGATGGCGCCTCAAAAAAGGGTTGGTTGGCCCGACTTTTCAAACGATCAGACGATCCGGGAGTTCCTGTTGATCCGCCCCCGTCGGTGGCCCTTTCCGATCTAACAGCCTTCGGGTTCGCCTCGATTACGGCCCAATCGGGATCAGATGCCGCCCAGCGCCGATTACAGGCAGCGCGAGCAGCGAAACTCGATGCCTACCGCAATCTGGCAGAGCAGCTTTACGGCGTAGACTTTGCGAGTGATTCAGTGATCCAAGACAGCCGAGTTCGCGAAGATCAGATTCGCGTCCGAGTCTCCGGTGTAATCGCTGGCGCTGAAATTATCGCACTCGAGCCGCTGGGTAACGACTCGTATCAGGCGACAGTACGTCTGCCAGCCGATAAGGTTGCAGAACTTCAACGTCGATGAACGATTCGTTTCGACGCGGTACGTCACGGGCGCTCGCGACCGCTGTTGGGACGATAGCGATAAGTCTCATCGGGGTAGTTGCGTCAGCCGGACAGCGGGATGACCTCCACGCCGATGCCGCTCTGCAGCGCGATGCCGACCTTCTGCAGCGTTGCCTCGAGTCGCAGTTTCCACCTTGGCAGCTCGAGTCTACGCTCAGCACGGAGGGTCGGATCGCAGATACGGTACGAGTCACCCGATGGGGAGCGTCTTCCGGTCACAGATGCGTACCGCCAAGATCAACTCGCGATGTGTGTGACGCTCCGCACGGACTGCAGCGCATCGTCAATCTCGAATTCGTCGCCGGCGAGCCTCATCCGGCTTGGTCCGTCAATGATCGCGTTCGACTCGAAGATCTCATCCCTGCGACGCTAACGAAACTCGCTGGTAATGTCCGCCTTCGCCCCGTTGACGGTCGAAGCGTCTCCGAGGGCAATGATGTCCTGCGAGTTCGACTTGATTATCGAGGCGTGACGACGCCCCAACGTGACGCAGAAGACTGGATCATCGCACCGCGTAAGTTGCTGGTGACGATGACGCTCGTCGAGGATCCGTCTCGCAGCGGCCGTACAATCTCGAGTCGAGTGATCGATGCAAACCAAGGATTACAGTTTCGTGGTCGTCACTCTTCGACCTCGAGCTCATCGTGGATGACTCGAGTGCTCGACAAAGTCGACGCCACAGCGAAGACCATGGTCAAACCGCTTGGATGCGAGATGCCGTGGCTCAACGTCTATATGGACCGAAACAAGATCTGGCTGGTCGGCAGCCAATACACCGGCCTGCAACAAGGTCGCTCAGTGCTGCTTGTCCCGAGCGTCGACACCGCGTTGGCGAGCCGGTGGCCGATCGCGAAAATCGGCAGTATTTCACCCGAAGGACGCGCAGAACTCGCGCTCGTTCGTGGCTCGGCTGGGCTTTGCGATGGCGGTTGCCGCGCTATTCCGCTGTAAGGCGGCGCTCGAGTAACGAGTCTTTATTTCTTGATCGTCGGTACGCCTGACTGCAATTCGCTAGTCCGACCCTCGATCAGCTCCCGCAAGCTCGCTATTTCCTGCTTGAGTCGGCCGACTTCTGCAGCGGTCGCCTTGATGTCCTTAGCTTGAGCGTCCGACAAAACGGCGACGGGCCGCTTGCCGCCCGAATCGCCAGCACGTCGTTCCGCGATGGATGCTTCGATGGCAGTGAGCCGTCCGTCAATACGCGAAACCGACGCTGCAAAGCCCTCAGCGCTTTGGCGTGATGCTCCGGAAGGTGGTGCACCTGCCACGGTGCTCCGAAAAGAGGCAAGAATTTCATTCAAGCGGCGAACCTCCAGCTCCTGTATCGCTAGACGATCCGCCTTCACTTGCTCCCGAAGCGTGACGATGGCGCGCTGCGTAGTATCCTCCGCAACCTTTTCATACTTTTGCAAGCCGGACTCAAGAGTGGCAAGCGTTTTCAGAGTCTTTTCCATTTTTTCTAGACTCTCACTCTGATCGATGATGGCCTGGTTCAGCGCCGCGGCTCTATCGTCCAGTTTCGAAAAAACCATCGCTACGACAACGGCTACGGCGATACCGATACTCAAGATAACAGCACCAAAGATTGCAGGTGCATTACGAAGGGTACGAGTCGTATCGATGTTGGCATCGACAACCTGGGATAGTCTAGAAATCGCCTCATGCGTAGACTGGGCACTATCATTAGCGGCATCCGCGGCATCGAGCACCAGCGAAGTCAGTGTCTCGAGTGGATTGGCGTCCTTCTTAGCCTCACCGTCTTTCGAATCGATTTCATTACTCATTTTCCTTTCCTCTGTGGTCACGACGGACGCACATCAACCCAATGGTTTGCCGTCGTTGGCTCGCAATCGCTTTGTTCGTGTCACTGTCGCATTAATTCGTTCTCGCAGCGCATCGGAGAATGTCAGTGCTTCGGCGATACGATTGACTTCATCCAGCATCGCTTGAGCCTTGCTGTAAGCATCTTCAATTTCCGACTGCCGCTGCTCGACGGACTGAACGAGCGCGTCGGCTTTGGCAACGGCGATCTCGAGATTTTCTAACGTCTGCGCAGCCTGTGCGGCGACGGGAGCGATTTCGCCTTGAGGCGAGGCTGGTGATGCTGCCGTCGGGTATGAATTCGGCAGCAAGTTCTCAGGAGTACGGTCGATGGCGACGTCGGAAACGACGGAGTTAGTTCCCTCGTTAAACCGCTGCACGACCGGGTCCCCAGATTTGATGACGACTGCAAGCTCGCCGGGTGAACTCTTAGACCCGGACTCATTCGAATCTGTCGAGTTATTCGTCATAGCCTCAACCTCCAGCCTTTTGTGTCAACGAATCTAGCGCGCGAACGGCAACCGGATTAATCCGACACGCACCGAGTGCCCAAACTTGCTCTTGCAAGATCTCTGCCGCTGCCTGGCTAGGGAAAGGACCTATTTGCAGGCGAAATCGCCCGGACTCGGCGAGCACTCGCGTAGGCGTAGAACGACCGATACGTGTCAAAAGAACATCAATCGACTCGCGATCGGGATGTGATCCGCAGTCGTAGACGACCGCTTCAGAATCCTTGGAGCTCGTTAGTCCCGTTGTAATTCCGTATCCCAACAGTAGGACCACGATCCCCAGTAAAGTCACTTTTAGCGGTGCTGCCATCCATCGGTAAGAAAACGAAGTATCGAAACCACGTGTCTCAGCGCGCTCACGGGCGAGCTCGGCGAGTACGTCGGGAATTGGCACCGTCTCCTTGACGACGGGTTCGGGTTGTATGATCGGCGCCGAAACCGGTGCCGGCGACTCAACCTTCAACGGCTCGACCGTGGACGATTCGCTTTCGACACTATCCGCGTTCCAGATCACCATGAGATCGTTCAGATCCGCGAACGGTAACCGCTCCACCTCGGAGCTACTGCGACGAGCAAGCAGCAGCACACGGAATGCACTACCGCGTAGTCCTTGGACAAGACGTCGCAATGCTGCGGTTTCACCCGCAGACAGTCGCTCGGCATCGTCGACGATCAGCAGATGCGGAGGAAATACCTCAGTGCTGGAAAGAATCGCTTCAACGGCAATACCCTCTAAGAGCTTGTTTGTGGCCTGAAGCACGCCATCGGTTTGTCCGGGCGTATGAAACTCCACACGCGCACCGTCGCTACGCAGAGTTCGCACAAACTCTCGCGAGCAGGTCGAAAGGATCTCCATAGACGAAGAGCAAATAAGGAGGACTGGCGGATCTCCACGCCTCAGACTGCGAATCGCCGCCTCAGACTTGTCTAACTGGGTCATGTTCCTTGCTCTTTAGCTATTTTACCGAACTCGTCAAACATGAACTCCGGCGCAAGTGTCGGCTTCGGCACGGCGGGGATTTCGAGGTCTGGCGTCAATGCGCTGAGCCTGTAGACATATGCGAGAACCGAAGCCACGGCCCTATAGAGGCCCTCAGGAATCGACTCCTCGACTTCAGTCGTGAAGTAGATCGCACGTGCGAGCGGCGGCGACGAAACAATCGGAACGCCTGCGAGCGTCGCGCGCTCCTTGATCGACCTCGCAATCTCACCGCAACCTTTCGCCAGAACCGTCGGTACTGCGTTTCGCGACTCGTCATACTCGATTGCTACAGCAAACTCAGATGGATTGACGATCACGACATCTGCATCCTTGACCTTCTCAAGCATTCGACCGCGGCTAAACTCGCGTTGCTTTCGTCGTATCTGCCTTTTGACCTCCGGACGACCCTCGATATCCTTCATCTCGTCACGAACTTCCTGAAGCGTCATCCGCATACGCTGCAAATAGCTCCAACGCTGGTAAGGCACATCAAGCATTGCAATGATCGCCACTGCAGCGCTAACTAAAGTGAATGTGACGAGCGCGAGCGAAGCCCCCGAGGCGATCATCATCTCGAACGAATCGCGAGACATCGCGATAATCTCCCCTCGGCGTGTCCAGAGAACAACGCCTACGACCGCGGCGATAGCGAAAAACTTGAGAAGATTGCGAAGCAATCCGATCCACGCCTGCGCTCCGAACATTCTTTTTATGCCACTGAGTGGGTTAAGCTTACTCAACTTTGGAGCAGCCGCCTTACCTGAGAAATTAAATCCGCCATTCAGGGTTGACGCGAGCAGAGCTACTACAATCGACGCAAGGAGTATCCACTTCACCGCCCAAAAACCGTCGAGAAGCCGTGCGCCTGCCACAAGAGGCAGATCTTGTACGTCATCAATCTGAGTACGATTAAAGGTCAGACCTTCTCTCAGCATCTCGGAAAATCCGTCGACGATCTCGGCCCCGAGGAAAAACATCAGTAGACAAATCACGAGGACTTCCATTGCCCCACCGAAGTCAGGAGAGCGCGGCAGTTCGCCGCGCTCACGAGCCTGAGTGAGTTTCCGTGCGGTCGGTTCTTCGGTTTTTTCCTGACCTTGCTCCTCGGCCATATCTCAACCCTCTCCGAGTAACTTAGGTCGGATATACGCAGCCGCTTGCTGCCACAATTCGCCGATTCGCTCCGCGATCGCAGGCATCAACACGAAAAGGAGCCCGAAGCCAACCAATAAGCTCACCGCAAAGCCAACGGCAAAGACATTCAAAGACGGTGTGGCGCGGGACAGTGCGCCTACGCCGAGATTCACAGCAAGGAGAGTCAACAATAGAGGTGCTGCCAATAAAGCTGCTCCCTTAAAGATGATGGTCGAAAACTCGAGCAGCGAGGAGATCTCCATCAACCGAAATTCACCTGGGGGCATCGCACGGATACTCTCGGTGATCATCGCGATCATGATCGTATGCCCGCCGGCGGTTAAAAAAATTAGCAAAGCGAGTAAATTGAGAAACTGCGATAGCACCGGCGTCGATCCGAGTGATGGATCGAAGGACTGCGCAAACCCGATTCCGACCGACATCGAAATTTGCTCGCCAGCAGTCACGACCGCCGCAGTCACGAACTGTAATGCCAAGCCCATCGAGACGCCGATGAGCGCCTCACTCAAAATGAGGAGCAGATTGGGTTCGCCGTAGGGCATCGACGGTTCGGACAAAGACGTCGGAAATGACGGCATCATGAGCAGACAGAGTGCGGCTGCATAAACAACACGGATGCGACCAATGCCAGCCGACTGAGTGAAGAGAGGCGCCGCCAGAAAAAACGCGCCGACCCGCGTCAACGGGAGCAGCATAGATTGCAGCCAATTCAGAGTGAGTACGCCAAGGTCGAGCACGGATTTATGTCCCAACGTCAGCTATTCGCTCGAAAATTCGTCGTGCAAAGTCTACAAGTAACTGCAACTGCCAGCCGCCGATGAGCAGCGTGACCAACGCAACGGCAATGAGCTTTGGAAGAAAACTTAGCGTCATCTCATTGATTGACGTCGCGGCTTGAAAAATTCCGACGATCACACCGACGAGAAGCACGATGACCATGATTGGTCCGGCGATCAATCCGCCGACCCACATCGACTCTCTCACTAAGTCGACAACACTGGTTTCGTTCATGGTAGCGGCGCCGAAAAACTGGCAGCAAGTGAGCCGAGGATCACGGCCCAACCATCAACCAGAACAAACAGAAGAAACTTGAATGGCAAACCGATCATGATCGGAGAGACCATCATCATGCCCATCGACATGAGCACGCTCGCCACGATGAGGTCGATGACAAGGAATGGAATGTAGATCAAAAATCCAATCGTAAAGGCCGTTCGCAACTCGCTGGTCAGAAACGAGGGCAGCAGTACACTGAGGGGAGTCTCCATCGGCGTGCTGACCGGCGGGGTCTTTGCGAGATCCATGAATAGCTTGAGATCAGACTCCCGGGTCTGCGCTAACATAAATTTCTTCATTGGATCGACCGCGCGTTCCAACGCCGTCTCGAACGGGATGGACTCTTCTATATACGGCTGCAGTGAAACGCGTTGTACTTCGTCCAACGTCGGAGCCATGACGAAAAATGTCAGAAACAACGCAAGCCCAACGATGACCTGATTCGGGGGAGTCGAAGCCGTTCCCAAAGCTTGCCGCAGGAGTCCAAGCACGATGACGATGCGGGTGAACGCGGTCATCGACAATACGATAGCAGGCAAAAGCGTCAGCAGCGTCATCAACCCGAGCGCTTGGAGCGTCAGACTGTAAGCCTGACCGTCGCCTGCAGTCGGCGTAGTTCGGAGGAGCTCGATCGCCGCGGTGTCCTGCGCCGGAGCCATCGGCGCGAGGAAGACAACAAGCATCGTGAGTGAGAGTCCCAGCAGTCCGCGTAAACGAATCACTGATGTTTCTCCTCGCCCAAAGAGACATCGGCCTCGGCCGTCGCGATTCGCGAGATCGATCCAGGTGTCACGCCAATCAGATGATCTTGGCCACCGAATCGAACGACCACCAACTTCTCGCGCGCTCCGAGAGACGCATGCGCGGTAATACTGAGGGAGCTTCGCGAAGCGTCGGGATTACCTAAACGAAACCGCCGCAACATCCAGATCGCGAGAGCGAGCAAGCCACCGACAAGGAGTAACGCGGTGACGTAACGAATGGGATCCATAATCGATGAGCTTCCACTTACAGATGTTTGACGCGATCTTCCGGATCGACGACCTGCGTCAGGCGAATGCCATATCGATCGTTGACCAGTACCACCTCGCCGCGGGCGATGACGGTATTGTTCACGCAGACGTCGAGCGGCTCACCCGCCACACGGTCGAGTTCGACAACACTTCCCTGCCCGAGTCTCAGCAGATCCCGTATTCTCAATAACGAACGGCCAACTTCCACCGACACACTGACCGCCACGTTCTGGATCAATTCGAGCTGCACGGCCGATTCGGCCCCAGCTTCGCCCTTGGAAATATTGCCCATTGCTGACTCGTTCATGCTGCCGTTACTCCTGCGACGTTTTGTATACGCGTCATGCGCGCTTACGTTTTGCGGGGGTGCGCTGTTCAGCACCCGATGATTCTTCTGCGTGATCGGATGCACTCGCGGCCGATAACTTTGTGATGTCCTCGGGCGGCTCTATGACCTGCTCGATTCGAATGGCCGCATTTCCGTCAGACGTACCGTACTCGGCATCAAATAGATGCGAGGACTGCACTAACACCTTGACACTCGGTGGTGGCTTGAACCACAAGGTATCTCCAGGGCGGATTGCAGCGAGATCAAGCGCAGGCACTCGAAGCGTGACGAGCTGCGCGATCATCTCGAGTTCGGCATCCGATAGGGCATCTTGAAGCTGATCTGACCATTTCGCGGCGAGTTTCTCATCGCGCTCACCCGCTTGGAGCCGACCACGGAGTAAGAGCCGTATCGGCTTAAGAGCTGAGAACGGGTACATCACCGTGAGTTGCCCGCGGATGTCCGATCCCAACTCAAGGTCGAATCGGCTGACGATGACGGTTTCTCGATCTTCACCGATTTGTGCAAACGCGGGGTTGATTTCTCGACTGACGAATTCCGGGTTGAGCGCATAGACAGGTGCCCAGGCGTCTCGAAGATTGTCGAACACGGAGTCGAGCAGCAGTTGAATGATTCGTTCTTCGGTCTGAGTGAAGCCACGCAACGGCGATAGTTCGAGCGACCCGCCACCTCGTCCACCAAAGAAGCTGTCGACGGCGCCATAAACGATCGATGGCTCAAGTGTCACGAGGCCGTAACCACGTAAAGGAGGGAAACGAACGATGTTGACGTTAGTGGGCGAAGGCAGCGTTTTCAGATAGGCGCTGAAAGTCATCACATCGAAAGGTGCCACCGTCACTTTAGCTGTCTGACGGAGCAGGGTGAGCAGACTTCCCCTGAGCTGCCTCGAAAATCGATCATCGATCATCTCGAGCGCGGCGAGCTGACCACGTGACGTAGTGTCGTTCGCGATGAGGCTGTAGGGCTGGACGGCTGAAGGAGAGATGTCTGCCGCCGACGTATCGACGTCTCCACTCTGCATGGCCTCTACCAATGCAGAGACCTCCTCTCGAGTCAAAATTTGGCCGGTTGTCGACATGATATTCTCGTGTTTACTACAACCGATTCCTACTGGAATACGAAGTGCGTGAACATCACCTCGTCAATGCCACCGAAGTCTTCATTTCGAATCAGGACGTCGTTCATCGCATCACGTAACGCGGTGGCCAGTCGTGCGCGCCCTTCGACGGAGACCATTTCTTCTTCGCCGAACTGACTCGCTGTGGAAATGATTGCCGCGCCAATCGCGATTTGATGCTTAGTCACACGTTCGACAATCTTCTCTCCGTAAAACGTTTTGTACGCTAGCTTGAATTGCACGAAACGACGGGTGTTGGGTACATTCAGTGTGAAATCGCGCTCTTCGCCGTTACTGCCTGTGACAGGCTTATAGGTCGCAGCGAACTTTTCACCCTCTGGAATCTCCGCATCGGGTTTCGGCTCGCCGCCGCCAGCGGTATCGCTCGCTTCTCCGCCGCCTTCGCCCGACTCGCTTGCTTCACCTTCTTTGGCATCTTTTTCGCCACCATCCTTTGCCGTTACGGCGGGGGGATTAAAAAAGCCCGTCAGATAAAGCGTCGCGCCGACGGACACGCCAATCAGAAACAGTGCACCTGCCGCGATCATGACGAAGAACATCAACTTGGACTTCTTCGCTGGAGCACCGTCTTCGCCCGCCGCAGCGGCCGCATCAGGAGCCTTTTTCTTGTCGTCTTTCTTGTCTGCCATCGCTGTATACCGTCAGTAAAAAGTGGAAGTGGGATCAAACGAACAAATCGATTTTGCCAGATACAGAATTCCTGGTTGCCATCATGCGTGACGCATCGAGATCGGTTACGGACCCGGTCTCATCGATTTTTCCGCGAAAGACCGTTTGGGAAAACTTTCTTGCAGAGTCATTGAAGGCCCGCGAGCCCGGCTGACCGAAATTCCATCCGGAGAGCTGTAGCCCGGCGGCTTCGAGGGACTCGCGAAGCCGCGGCAAACCCGATTCAAGTAAGGCCCGAACGTCGTTATTCGCAACGCCGACCGTTGCCGCCACGACATTCCCGTTGAGGCTCAAATCGATATCCATCGCACCGAGGTTTGCCGGCTCAAGTTGCAGGCGGACACTCCAATTCTCTTCACGAATTTGACCAATCACGCGCTGAGCCACCGCATCGGCGAACGCCTGTACACGCTCTCCGAAACTCAACTTTGTATCGGGCGTCGCGAGAACCATCGAGGCCTCGCCGGTCACAGCGCTTTGCGAAATACCCGTCGTCAGCGAAATCGACGTTGGCGACGAAAGGGCTCCAAGGAGCGCCGTAGCCGTTGAGGTGGCCGCCATGTTGGGACTCGCCTCTGCTGCCATCGAGATCGTGATGCCTGAAGTAGCCAGGGCGCGGGCTGGCGTGTCGCCGCCACGCTCGCCGTCGGACCAAGCACTGCCGTCCATAAATTCCGCAAACTCGCTGGCATCGACCTTCGAAACGCCCTCGATCGCACTCAGTGCTGAGGGTGACTGGATCGTGGTGTCATTGGCGAAACCAAAACGACGCGAGCGCCACGCCGACTCCTCAGGCAGCGCAACCGACAAGGTAGCCTCTATCGGAGCTGACGCTACCGGTGTTGCTCCCGTAGTAGGGGCTGCCGAGTCATCACCCACCGTCGATACGAGCGTCGACGGACCTGGGGCTGTCGATAGCGACTTACGCCACAGTAGCAAGTCTTCATCTGCGATCGGAAAGGACTCAGTAGTCGCATTAGCGCGAGTTGACAACTGCGCCTCGATCGAAGCGAGCACAGGCGAAGCGGTCGGTGTTGCTCCCGTAGCAGGGGCTGCCGAGTCATCACCCATCGTCGATACGAGCATCGACGGGCCTGGGGCTGTCGATAGCGACTTACGCCACAGTAGCAAGTCTTCATCTGCGATCGGAAAGGACTCAGTAGTATTAGCGCCTGCCATCGGCGTCGAATCCAAGATCGTCGTCGCCTCCTCGACCGCACGACGCATCGACTGATCGGGTGTCGTGGCTACTGAAGCTTCCGGCGTAAACGCCCACTGCGCCAGAGGCAGACCCATCGAAACCGGCGATGCGGCCAAAGGATTGGCGACGCCCGCGGGAACTTCCCCAGACGTAGCCTCGATCTTTGCTTCGCCGGTCTCTGCCGTAACCGGCGCTGTCTCGCTCAAAAGCAGTCGGACGAGCCCGCGGTCAATACCCATACCCACCGCAAACTCTTCGAGATTCTGATCAGCGTCCGGACTGGAATGCCACTGCCTCGCGTCGAGCGGACGACCCGGCAATTCCGGCAAACCCTTGCCGGCCTCGGAACCGTCTTTTTCAGTCGTACTGTCATCGAACTTTCGGGCACCGTCGTTCACTTCCGCCATGACGGCTGAGAAGGAAGAGCCATCCGCACCTGAAAAAGGCGCTTCATTCAGCGCTTCGAGCGGATTTTTGCCTGTCGGAGTCGAGGATCCGACGGCTTTGAGAAGGACATCTGGAATAGCCATGATTACGGAGTTTTATTGCCGGTTGAAATCGCCAACCGGGGAGTTGCAACTTGAGTGCCAAAGGGCGCGGAACGGCCCTGCTGCACCATGTCGTCGAGGGTCTTCTGCTCCTCCGCCTCCGCCTCCCGACGCGCCGCGCGACCCGCCTTTTCGGACACCCGATCGAGCGCATCGGCAAAGCGCCTCTTTTCTCGAACCTCCTCTAGCGCGGCCTCAAGCAAGAACTCGGCCTGCGCCACCTCGTTTTCCTGCTTTTGTGATAGATCCGTCAGCCAGCCCGAAAAGTCCCGGTATAGACGCAGACTGCCTACCGTCTGCGTGCTTGCCTCACGCTTCTCGACCATTGCACCGTAATCGCCGAGATAGTTTCTCACCGTTGCGAGACGATCCTGCTCTGTGAACAACGCACGACGACGATCTGCGGCCGCTCCCTCCGCAACTGCTGCGAACGTCTCACCGATCCGAGTGATACGTACGAGCCGATCGGCTCGCTGACGACTGCGCAGACTCAAGCGAGCACCTCAGCAAGGTGTCTGAAGCCCCCTTCGAACTCCACTCGCTCATCGACGTCTTGTTGCAAGAACGCCTGCAGTGCACCCCGACGCTGCATGAACTCATCGAGTTCGGGGTTCGTACCGGTGCGATACGCCCCGACAGACACGAGATCTCGGTTTTCCTCCCAGATCGCCATGAGTCGCCGAAACTTTCGAACCAAGTTGCGTTGCTCGCTCGTAACGAGTCGGCTCGCGAGACGTGATACCGACATGTTGATATCGATTGCCGGGTACTGCCCCATCGCAGCGAGGTCACGCGACAACAAAACGTGTCCGTCTAGAATGGCTCGTGCAGCGTCGACGATCGGATCGTTGGCGTCGTCGCCCTCGGCAAGGATCGTGTAAATCCCCGTGATACTGCCTCCACTGGCGACACTTCCTGCGCGCTCGATCAGCTCATTGATCAACGAAAAAACAGAGGGCGTATACCCCTTCGTGGTCGGTGGCTCGCCGACGGCAAGTCCGACTTCTCTTTGGGCGTGCGCCACGCGAGTCATGGAATCCATGAGTAGCAGGACGTTCTTACCCTGATCGCGAAAGTACTCGGCGATTGCACAGGTATAGTGGGTCGCACGCAAACGAATTACGGGAGAGCAATCCCCGGGCGCCGCGATGACCACCGCGCGCTTACGCCCCTCCTCGCCAAGGGTCTCGGTCACGAAATCGAGAACTTCCCGACCACGCTCGCCAATCATTCCGATGACGACTACATCGGCCGACGTGAAGCGCGTCATCATACCGAGCAATACGCTCTTACCGACGCCGCTACCGGCAATCAACCCGATTCGCTGCCCCTGACCGATAGTCAAAAAAGAATTGATAGCGCGGATTCCGACATCGAGCACACCATTGATTGGTGCGCGCTGAAGCGGATTTTTTCGCTCCCCTCGCAGCGTCACGAAGACAGAAGGCTCAATCGATTCTCCGCCATCGAGTGGCTGACCGAGACCGTCTACCACCCGGCCGAGCAGTGAGTCACCGACACCGACACGCGCCGTATGCGTGATCACGCGGACGCCCGTGCCCGGCAACAAACCCTGCACAGTAGCGAGCGGCATGAGCATGACCTCTTCGCCGCTGAAGCCGACGACTTCGCAGGTAATGCCCTCTCCTTGCTCAGCCATCACTTCGCAATATGCGCCGAGCGGTGCACGAACGCCGCGGGCCCCGAGCAGCATACCCGTCACTCGGGTCAAAACGCCGCAAACTCCCGGCGGCGGTAGAGTGATCGCCGAGAGTCGTTCGCCAAGTGTTTCGAGCAGCTGCGCACTCACGACGGTGCCTCGCGCAGTAGGTCAGCGGCCGTAGCCAACACCGCTTCTTTCGCGAAGCGCACTCGATTCTCGAAGCGGTCGTCGACGACCTTATTCTCGCAACTTGCAATGGCGCCCGATCGCGGCACGAGCGGATCAGGAATAATCATGATCGAGGACACTCGCGCTGACGCACGCTCGAGCACCGCAAGGTCCTCTGGATTGAGCCGAACCTCAACCATCGGCATTGCAGATGAAACATCGGAATCGGAATTTTCAGGCTGTAATGCTGTGGTCACCGACTCAAGATAGCACTGCAATCCCGACGCATCGACAAGCACCTGGCGCGCCAGCTCACTCCCAATTTGCAAACTCGCCTGCGCGATCGGCACTACCATACGACGCTCCAGATCCCGCTGCACATCACCCACCGCTCGCCCCGCTGAATCCAGCGCTGTAATGGCATGGTCGAGTGCCGCAACCCATTCTGCTTGGGCGGACTCACGCCCTCGCTGCTCAGCTTCAGCGACAAGTCGGTCGGCTTCTTCTTGAGAAATTCCCGAAACCGACTGTCCGCTCGTCATTGAATTGGCGGATAGATCATTGAAAAACTCAGAGACCGAAGAGTTATGGGACGACGCGATCATAGCCGGTTGCGCGTTATCGACGACGGACGAGCCCAGCGGAGCCTCGAGTTGCCGAGCGTATTCCCGAAGGATGAAGCCCGCTCTTTTGACTGCAAAGTGTCGTGCCGCAAATTGCCCTGACGGATCTACCTCCGATTTTCGAAGAGTATCGATCGGAACGAAAGGAGCTCGTTTATGGCGTCGCGAATTGATCTGATCGCTCACCGGATCGTCGCCTTATCAAACATAATCGGCACCGCGGCCGGACAGCATCATCTCACCCGCGTCGGAGAGCTTACGCGCGGTACGCAGAATCTGCTTTCTGGCTTCTTCCACGTCTGAGAGGCGCATCGGCCCCTTACTATCCATTTCGTCGACGAACATTTCGCGGGCACGGGCAGACATATTGAGTAGAAACTTATCCTTGAGAATATCGTCAGCACCCTTTAAGGCTTGCATCAAAAGTTCAGACGGTACGGCCCGCATCAACGTCTGGATACTTCTATTGTCGCAGCCGGAGAGATTCTCGAAGGCGATCATGTTGTCCTGGATCCGCTGCGCGAGATCAGCGTCTCTCTCGGTAAGTTTCGACATCAGTCCGACTTCAATTTCGGACTTGACGTAATTCATGATCCGGGCGGCCGCTTTCACTCCACCAACGCTTGAAGACTTCAGCGAAGAATTAGAGGAAAACTGCTTGCGCATGATAACCTCCAGCTCCTGCATCGCAGTCGGCTGAATGGTCTCAAGGGTCGCAATGCGAGACAACACCTCAGGTCGCATCGGCTCGGGCAGAAAGCGAATGACGTCCGCAGCCACGTCGTAATCGAGAAATGAGAGAACGATCGCAATGATCTGCGGGTGTTCGCTCGAGATCATTTCCGAAATCGATCTCGCGTCCATCCACTGAAGGACTTCGAGGCCGCGATTAGCGGAAGCCGGCATGATGCGGCTGAGCACACTGCTCGCCTTATCCTCGCCGATGGCGTTCTTCAGGACGCTCTCGAGATAGTCGATACCGCCGCCGATGTTGGTCTGTTTCTTGATCGTGGCGATGAAGCCGTCGAGAACCGTGCTGACAGCCTCTTGGGATAGGTCTGCCACCGAGATCATTGCGGCACTGAGATGCTGAACTTCCTTCGGGGCAAGGTGACGAATCACACTCGCCGCTTCTTCCTCGCCGAGCAACATCAGCATGACGGCAGCCCGCTGAGTATTCGAGAGGGCTGCGACCTCCATCGCGATCTGTTCTGGATCTACTGCGCCCCCAGCCCCCACTGTTGTCGTTGCATCCGCCATTATCGAGCTCCTACTAAGACAGATCTCGACCGATCAGATTTTTCAAGCCCAGTGCGACACGCTTCGAGTCTTGGGAGACGAGCATGCGGACTACGGTCACTTTATCGTCATAGCTGTTGGCTGTATCGAGTAAGTCGGCCGAGATTCCTTTCTTCTTTGGCTTCATCCGCGCCTTCAATTCTTCTAACGTCTCGCCCTCACGAAGCTCGACCTCGCCTTCGGCGGTAGCGGTCGCATCGGATGCCACACCATCGCCCAACGCTGCTCTCCGACTACCGGTGCTTGCTCCAGCGCTCTCCGAAATCGCCGGGATAGCCAACAGACGAGTGATGATCGGTCGTACGATCAATATCCCAAGTAAAGCGATCGCCAACGCGACCGCGATGGACTTGACGGTATCGAGCACTTGAGGCTGCAGGTAGATCGGCGTTTCAACCTCAGGAGCCGGCGGCTCGAAGCTTGTGCTAATAATATTGACGACGTCGCCTCGGGTCGCATTGAAACCAACGGCTCCCTGAACGAGCGTCGTCAATCGCGCGATCTCCTCTGCCGGCAGCGGGCGTCGGGCTGGCGGAGTGGTCGCACCAGGAGCGGCGATCGCATCATTGATGGCCACACTAACCGTAAGTCGTCGCATACGCGGCGCCGGATCGACCACGTACCGAACACTCCGATCCATCTCGAAGTTACGGCTTTCGCTTCGCTCTTGTCCGCGCACCACTGGCTCGGCGGGTGCGGCAGCCGCCGGCGTTGCGGGCGCATTCGGATCGGCGGGCACAGTCGCAGCCGCAGTCGGGGTCACCGGCGCAGGAGGCTCATTTGACAGTGTGCCTGGCACACCGGACGCACTCGGCTCGGTCGTGCGGCTCTCTTTGAGTTGCTCGGATCGAACTCGGGTTCCCGCGTTATTTGGGTCAAAGTTCTCCGTCGTCTGCTCAATCACAGAGAAGTCTAAATCGGCATTGACTTGTGCTCGAACATTCGCCGCACCGAAAATTGGCGCAAGAATCTGACTGATTCTGTCGATGTAATCGGTCTCAAGTTTTTGGCGTAACTCGAGTTGCTTCGCGTTGAGGTCTTTCGCTCCAGCCGGTTCGGTGAGTAGCCGCCCGTACTGATCAACCACCGATACGTTCGTCGGAATCATGTAAGGAATGCTGGAAGACACCAAGTGGATGATGGCCTGAACTTGCCCATCACTGACCGCGCGACCGGCAAACGGAGTCACGATGACCGACGCTTTGGGGTCTGCACGATCACGAACAAAAGCGCTCTGACGAGGCAAGGCCAAATGAACGCGCGCATCTTTGATGGAGTTGATCCGCCTGATGCTCTGGGCCAACTCTTCCTCGACCGACGCGTTGTAACGCGCCTGCTCCATGAACTGGCTCGTACCAAGCGGCATGGCCTCTTTTAATAAAGAGGAACCCGACGTTGCGTCTTTGGGCAACCCGGCCGCGGCGAGCATGATACGCGCTTCATGGAACTCACTCGCCGGAACCATGAGCGATCCCGTCGATCCGTCAAGCTGAACACCGACCCCGTTTTTCGCGAGTAGCTGTTGCGCCGCTTCTTTATCGGCGTCGGCCATCTCAGGGTAGAGTGCGCGCGGCGGCGGAGTCGATAAAGACACATACGCAACGATTGCCAGCAACAAAACAAGTGCGATACCAACGTACGGCAATGTCGACCGAACGACGGGCTGTCGGAGAAAGTTAGTGACCACGCCACCGCGTCCACCCTCTGCCATCATCAGATCCGTCGAGCGCGCAGCATCACGCGAGGTGGTCACCATCACCCCGGCCCCTGCGCCCTCGCCATCGAGTCGCGACCTCAAGACGTCTGCTTCCACCGCTGCCATCGGATTACACCGTCATGCTCATGATTTCTTTGTAGGACTCGAGAATCTTGTTCCGAACCTGCACCGTCGCTTCGAACGCGACGGAAGACTTCTGCATCGCGATTGCGACATCGGTGAGCGAGACGTCCTCACCCCTCACGTAGGCGGTCTGTAACTGTCTCGACACCGATTGCTGCGAATTGACGGAATCAACCGCTGAACGCATCGTCTCGAGGAACGATGGCCGATCAGTCTTGGCATCCACCATCGAGGACGCCGAACCCTGCGCGGTGTTGAGCCCTAAATCCGGAGGGCGAGCTGCTTCGCGCATCGCTCGCAAGTGCTCCAGTGCTTGCTGCATGGCGACAGAAGGAACGCTCATAAGCCTGCCGCCATCAGCCCGTGCTCACGCAAGCGGGCCAGTTTGTATCGCAGCGTTCGCTCAGAGATTCCGAGCCGAGCGGCCGCGAGGGTTTTCGTCGGAACAGCCTTCAACGTGGCAAGGATCAACTCTGCCTCTTGCATCACCCGACGATCCGCAAGCGAGGGTTCGGTCCTCGACGTGTCATCCGTTGCGAGAGGGGCATCATTCTTGATATCGAAGGCCATGGCGGAAGAGCGGTATCCTTGCATGAAGTCAGAGACACTCAAACCCATCGAAGGGGCTCTGAACTCCTGCGGCAGCGAGGCGTCGAGACCGAGATGTATCGCCGTCAGCATCGGACCATCAGCGACCACCATCGCGCGTTGGATGACATTTTCAAGTTCTCGCACATTCCCCGGCCAGTCATAGGCATGAAGCGCCGCAATCGCGCTCGTATCGAGCTGCAAATCTCCCGAGATGTAACGATGTCGCTCAATCAGTGCACGCGCGAGCGGGAGGATATCCCCCGGGCGTTGCTTCAGCGGCCTCATCTGCAGCGGAAAAATATTGAGTCGGTAGTAAAGATCTTCGCGGAATCGTCCTGCCTGCACATCCGCCTTGAGATTGCGGTTCGTGGCGGCGAGCAATCTGAACTTGGTCTTCTGCGGCTGGGTCGAACCGAGCGGCGTGAACTCACGTTCCTGAAGCACGCGCAGAAGTTTGGCCTGCACGGACATCGGCAACTCACCGACCTCATCAAGGAACAGGGTCCCGCCGTCAGCTTGAGCAAAATATCCCTCGAAACGCTGAACGGCACCCGTGAAGGCGCCTTTCTCGTGGCCGAAGAGCAAGTCTTCAACCATCGATTCCGGGAGACAGGCGCAGTTGAAGGCGACGAAAGGCCCCTGCTGCCGCAGTGAGTGCTGATGAATCACGCGCGCCAACACTTCTTTGCCGGTGCCTGAAGGGCCGCCGATCAACACCGTCACTTCGGTGCGAGCCACGCGCGAGGCGAGCGCTAGCAGCTGCGCGGTGAAGGGATCGCCAAACACCATCGGATGTCCCGAACTCCCAATGGAGTTCGTGCCAGTCACGGCAGGAGCCGAGTCAGGCAGAGATCGGACGTCGAGGCTGTTTTCTGCGATCGCGTGCACGTGCAGGATCTAGCAACTCGCGTGCCAAAAGAAAAAAGCTCATCGAAAACAGTAGCTTAGAGTCGCTACTGACTGAATGTCGCCGACTGTCGAAAAACCGAGGGCTCGTACTTGCGCAGCCGTTCGATGAAGGTCGTACGAGGCAAGCCGAGCAAATCCGCCGCATGTGTGATGTTGCCCTCGGTGACCCGCATCGCCTCTCGAACCCAAGAGGCCTCGTAGTCGGCCAGCAGCTGTTTGAGGTCGATTGCAGACATCTTCTTAGAGGCCCCTGGCACCGCCGGTGCCTTGACCCCGTTCGTCCACTCGAGCGACCCCGGCGCCTCAGAGTCCGCCGAATCCTCGGTCGTCTCTTCATCCCACTGCCACATATCGAGTACCGCTCGCTGCTCCTCGGATGTCGGCGCCGAGGCGCCTCGCTTTCTCGGCAACAGCGCCGCGGGGATCTTCGCGAGCGTCAACTCTTCTCCGGGCCAGAGCACCGACAGACGCTCGACGAAATTGAGCAGCTCGCGGCAATTACCTGGCCAGTCGTAGCCAAGCATCCACGCTCGCAGGCAGTTTCCCGCCCGCACGGGGGCGAGGTCTTTGCCGGCACTTCGACGCGCAAAATGATCAAAGAGGAGCAGCACGTCCTGGTCACGCTCGCGCAAAGGCGGCACGTAGATCGGAATCACATTGAGGCGGTAATACAAATCCGCGCGGAATTCCCCGGCGCCGATCGCTTCTTCGAGATGACGATGCGTCGCTGCGATGATCCGCACATCGACCGAAAAAGGCCGCTCGTCACCGACGCGATCGATCGAGCGCTCCTGCAGAACGCGCAGCAACTTGACCTGCATCTCGAGTCGCATGTCGCCGATTTCATCGAGGAATAAGGTGCCGCTGTTGGCCATCTCAAATCGACCACGCCGATCAATGAGCGCTCCAGTGAAGGCGCCCTTCGTGTGTCCGAAGAGTTCACTCTCGAGAAGTTCGTGGGGAATCGCGCCACAGTTGACCGGCACGAACGCGCTTCGCACGCGAGCTGAAAGACGATGGATGGATTGCGCGACGAGTTCTTTTCCGGTCCCCGATTCGCCGAGCACGAGCACCGTGCTGTCGCTGGCGGCCACGCGCTTAACGAGCGAGCGCAGGGAACGCATGATCACCGAGTCGCCCGCCAGCGACTCGAGCGGATCACTCTCTATTAACGACGCCGATGCCGTCCACGCGACCATGCGTGGCCTAACCCGCCGCTCTTCCGCGCGACATGACCCTCTCCCCAACCGACAACCAGCGCGGAAATTACTTCCAATACCGGTTCATTTCGGATTCATTTTGATCCGATAGTAGGGAAAGACTCAGGAATGCACAACAAACATTCGGCGGTTGACCTCGCCCACGGTCTGGGGCGCGATCGCCGCCCAAGCTTCCCGGACCTGACCCAAGAGGTCTTGGCACTCAGCGAGATCTTCGGTCGAGGCGCCGCCGCCGGTGCGAACCAGGCGGCGCATCAAAAATTGATAAAAATCATCGAGATGCACAGCCACCGAGCCCCCCTGGCTACGGTCGAGGGTCTCGCGCAAGGCAGCAAGGACGGAGAGCGCCCGCGAAGTGGACGAGCTGGCTGCACGCTTCTCCTGACGGAGGGCATGTTCACGCGCCAGGCGGATCGAATCGATCGCCGCGTCGTACATCATGATGACGAGGTCGCGCTTGCTCGATGTCTCGCAACGCGAGTCGAGGGCGGTATTCCGATAAGCCTTCAGTGCCATAGCCGACATGGTGGTGCTCCAGGCGGTTCAGTTCTCTACACCCCAACCAGTCGGCCGGACCCAGCGGATGTTTAGTCCAACCAGCCCAGGTCCCGAAGCACCAGAATTGCCTTCTCAGCTGATCGGTCCCAGGAGAAGTCCCTTCTTATAGTGTCGCTGGCGGCGCGGGCGCGTTCCGCCCACTGGGAATGATTGCGAACGACATCTGAGAGCCCTGCGCACACGCTTTCGAAATTGGGTTCAGCCCACTCCCCTCCGAGGGTATCGACCCCGGGCCAGTATTTCAGAAACTCCGGGTCGCGGATCCCGGTCTTCGAATAGGTGATCTCGAGAAAATTTCCAGCGACTGCCGATAAGAACGCCGATTGCCCACTGTAGAGGGTTGTCAGCACCGGCGTTCCACAGGCCAATGCTTCGATAATCGGAAGTCCCCAACCCTCCGCGCGAGTCGGCAAGACAAAGGCGTCGGCGCTTTGATACGCCTCGCACAACGCCGTTTGAGGCCAATCTCCCCAAACCAAAAAGACATTACGAAGATTTCTCGTTGTCACCTCGCTTTCGAGCTGCTGGCGTTTACGGGGATGGTCTAGGAAAAAATCTGCCTTGATCACCAACTCAACGTGGCTCTGATTACCGAACGTGGCTTTGAAGGCATCGAGCAACAACGGATAACACTTTCGCTCCTCATATTTACCGATCGTGAGAAATCGAAATGGCCGACCAGTGCGATCGCTCTTGATCGAGGGCGGTATGAATATCTCCGAATTCACACCTTCCGGGACCACGTCAATCTTTGATGCACTGACGCCATTAGCGATCAGGGTGTCGCGCCCCCAACCGCTCGGTACCCATACTCGATCGAAACCCTCGAGCATCGAGAGGTAAGAAGCCGGTAAGCGACTACTCTCAAAAATACCCCATACGATCTGCCTACCTCGAAAAAAACCTGCGTTGCGGTCGGGCCAGAACCAGATGTTGATGTCATCAGCCGTCGACCGCGCCGCGGCAATCGCTAACGATTCGAGGGCAAAGGGATCGGGGGCCTCGATCGCCATACTTAGAATTTTTGTCTGTCGTAATGCCGACAAAAACTCCTGAAAGTGAGTGCCTCCACCCAAGGAATTGGCTTGTCCGAATAAACGTAACGTCATGGGACTAAAGTCAACCGCATAGGCGGCTACCTTAGCCGATTCACGACCGGAATCGAAAAGGGGAAAGAGCCCCATCGGCATATCCAAACGGACTGCCGACGGGACGCTCTCAGTTTCGTTTTGTAAAAAGCCCCACTCAACTACTCGCTATCCGAGCCCTCCTCCTTTGCCGGAGAGCTCGCGATGACGGCTCGCTCAATCGTCATGGCTCCAACCCTGCAGGCTTGCTCTTCCCGAAGCAGTCGCAACGCAGTATCAAACTCACGATGGAGAGACACCGCAAAAGGAACGAAATTTTCTGCACCCTGAGGCAGGCTCATCGACGCCACGATCACCACATCCCGTTTCGGCGCGGGTGCCTTTTTAGTCTCCTCGTTGATGGCGGGTACGCGGGTTTTTAGGCCCGTCACCATCTTAGCGATTTCATTCAACCTGATCGTCACCATTCGGGAAGGCGTTTCAAGCCAACTCGACGGCAGCAGCCCTCGTGCACCCAAGGCCCACACGACGATGACGCGATATCGCCATACAATCGATGAGTATCCGTCCACCATCGAATCAGGGTAAGCAACGTGTCATTGAATGACTCGATGAGTATGGGCTTGGCGACAGGATCTACGATACTCGGCAAACGTCGCTTAGAGAAAATTCCGGTTTTTCAGAGTTTGACTCGATACCGCCCTACCCTCAAGCGTTTCCGGCCCCGAACTCTTGCCATCATTGCGACAACGGAAGTCAGTACGAGAAAACGCCTTAGTTCACATCTCTCAGAGAGGCTGAGCTCCCGGTGATACGCTTCGTTGGGGAGCAGGAATGTGAGGGTGCGAGAGCGCCGGATTAGGCGACCTCGAAGAGCTACCCTATAACGCAAGCCCCTTTCTACGGACTGCAACCACACTCGATAAAGATCGCAAGGGGCGGACGATCTCCTTAAGATAATCCACGTCTAAACCAAGGTTGCCCCCATCACGGCTCTACGGTCAATCCCCGTAAGCGCGCTGTCGTAGCGCCGGCGCAAACGGCCGATCGTTCGTCTTAAGCAGTCCGCCCCTCAGCTACCCTCCGCTCGACTAAACGCACTACCGCCCGCAAATCCTCTTGGGGGCGGCTAGAGTTTCATTCAAGACGATCTAAATATACACCGGTCAAGCGATCGATATTTTGGCTAATCCTAATTGCCTCATCACTTGGGATTTTTCGAATGATTTGCCCGGTCTGAGAGTCGCGGATCGTAAAAACGGTATTTCCATTCACGGTCTCTACGCCCACGCGAACACTCGCGCCAGCTGCGGTAAGACGTGTCTGTACGGCACTAGCTTGATCACGCGCCGAGCTCGTCCCCTTCAAATCCGAAAAATTCACTTCCACAGAAGCCTTCGCAGACGACGGATGATGCTGGGAATCCGACCCCGGACCGTTCGATGGCCCCCCCTCCGGAAAGTGGATCGCTTTAAAGTCCACTGAGTTGATTGGCTCTGACATGGCGAATCCTCAAACAATATTAGGACTTGAGTAGTAACAGTACGTACTGCGGCGATTGATTTGCTTGCGCAAGCATCGCGGTACCCGCTTGTTGCAAAATCATTCCCTTCGCAAGATTTGCTGACTCCGCAGCGTAATCTGTATCTACGATTCCAGAGACGGCTTCCTGTGCACGCTGGGAAACATTCATCAGGTTTGCAACCGTATGCTCGAGACGATTGACCATCGCGCCCGCTTTCGCACGATCGACCGCCAGCGTTGTCAGTGCATCGTCAAGCGCGGCCACTGCGGATGTAGCCAGCGTCACCGTACTAACGCTCTTCAGATCGCTGCCGGATACAGTCATATTGATGTTGAGCGACTCGCCTGAGAAGACGATAGAATTTCCCGTTCGGGCCACGTCGGCGCCCAGGAAAAACGTTTGACTGTTGGCGCCCGAGCCGGTACCACCTGTCGTTCCACTTGCACCTGCAATGTTTATACGATTAAAAGTCGTAGTGGCTGCGATGCGGACGATCTCCGTCTTTAAGGCGTCATACTCAAAGTCTGCGTTCGCGATATCAGCGGTGGTGTACGTACCCGTCTTGGCTTGCACCGCGAGTTCACGCATTCTTATTAAAATCGATTCGACTTCTGAAGCGGCACCATCGTAGGTGTTGACCAACGAAATCGCATCGTTCGCATTGCGGACGGCTTGATTAAGACTTTGGATGTCCGCACGCATCTTTGCGGCTACCGCCATTCCAGCGGCATCATCAGAGGAGCTATTGATCCGCTTACCGGACGCCAACCGCTCCATCGCCTGTTCGAGCTCGGACCGATTGGAGGTCAAAATCCGCGAGGCGGTTAACGAGGAAATGTTTGAATTGATAACCACTGCCATTGCCACTCTCCAAAAAAATAACCCAATGCGCGGCTCTGTCGCCGTCCGGTGTGGTGCCCGGTGTGGTGCCCGGTGTGGTGCCCGGTGTGGTGCCCGGTGTGGTGCCCGGTGTGGTGCCTAAACAACAATCAGAACGTCGTTGGTGGAACGAGTTCCCCTTATCTATCTACATGGTCGGCCGCAAGTTGTCAGACTTTAGGCATTGCTCGACTTTTTTAGAGTTCGGCGGGAGATGCACCCACCCCCCGCCGTCCTCCAAAGAGACGATGAAAACCCGCTCCTAGCAGGCAGCGGCGACCGCGGCACCACTGCGTGCCGCTGCCAACCGTTTCGTTTTCTCATCCTCTCCTGTCTCGTATGTCGGATCATCCCTCCGGCAGAGTTCAATCCATGCCTCTCGCACCGACTTCACCCAGTCGATACATTTATCCAAAAGCGCCAAATCTCTTTGAGTCTGGGCATGAATAACTTGGGAAGTCAGCGAATTATAAAATTTAAGTAAGTCTTGGGCGACCGGGGACCCCATATCAAAATCAAGCGTTTCACGAAGTCCCGAAACGATAGTCATCGCTCGAGTAAATTGTCGTCCTGCATCCCTGAACTCTTTTCGCTCAAGATGTCCTCGGGCTGTAACGAGCGACTCAGCAATACCGTCATAAAGTAAAACGACCAACTCAGCGCCTCTCCCGCCGTGAGCGATCGTTTCCGTCTCAAGGGATCGGTAGACGTTAATCCCTCTCGCGAGCTTTGGTGCCATAGTTCATCTCCAATCGCGTAGTGCGTTTTATAAGAGCTCTCAACTCAAGATTTATTAATTACATTTACGATCTGAGCAGTGCGAGTACAAACTGTGGCGCCTGGTTCGCCTGTGCGAGCATCGCCGTGCCGGCCTGTGCCAACACCATGCCGCGGGCAAGCGCCGCAGACTCAGCGGCGTAGTCCGCATCCTCAATCCCCGATACCGCTTCCTGCAGACGCTGGCTCACGTTCATCAGGTTCGATACCGTGTGCTCAAGACGGTTCACGAGCGCACCAGCGGTGGCGCGATTTGCAGCGAGGGAATTGACGGCCGTATCCAAATGCGCAATCGCGCTCGTGGCGAGTGCCACGGTGCTGATGCTCATCAGACCTGACGCATGTACCTTATTAAGGTCGAGCGGATTACCGCTGAAGGTGATCGAGTTACCCGTCCGCGCGACATCTGATCCCACATAGAACGTAAACATCGCGGTAGTGCTACCGGTCCCACCGTCAGCCGAAGTACTGCCCTGACCGAGCGCAAGTCGGTTGAAGGAAGTAACGCCTGCGATACGCTCGATTTCACTCTTCAGTGCGGCATACTCGAAGTCGGCATTTGCGAGATCCGCAGTCTGGTACGTCCCCGTCTTAGCTTGTACCGCGAGTTCTCGCATACGGATCAGGATCGACTCGATCTCTGCAGCGCCACCGTCATAGGTGTTCACCAGCGAGATCGCGTCGTTTGTATTGCGGACTGCTTGGTTAAGGCTGCGGATGTCCGCGCGCATCTTCGCCGCAACAGCCATGCCGGCCGCATCGTCGTTGGCGCTGTTGATGCGCTTGCCTGAGGCCAAGCGCTCCATCGCCGTCTCCAGATCCGAGCGATTAGCGCCCAAGATCCGCGAGGCCGTGATCGACGAGATGTTCGTATTAATGACAACGCCCATGGTGCAGTCCTCTTAAATCAATACCAAAATCACGATGAATGAAAACGCTATTTAGATCAGCTCTGCCCTTACGATCTGAGCAGTGCGAGTACAAACTGTGGCGCCTGGTTCGCCTGTGCGAGCATCGCCGTGCCGGCCTGTGCCAACACCATGCCGCGGGCAAGCGCCGCAGACTCAGCGGCGTAGTCCGCATCCTCAATCCCCGATACCGCTTCCTGCAGACGCTGGCTCACGTTCATCAGGTTCGATACCGTGTGCTCAAGACGGTTCACGAGCGCACCAGCGGTGGCGCGATTTGCAGCGAGGGAATTGACGGCCGTATCCAAATGCGCAATCGCGCTCGTGGCGAGTGCCACGGTGCTGATGCTCATCAGACCTGACGCATGTACCTTATTAAGGTCGAGCGGATTACCGCTGAAGGTGATCGAGTTACCCGTCCGCGCGACATCTGATCCCACATAGAACGTAAACATCGCGGTAGTGCTACCGGTCCCACCGTCAGCCGAAGTACTGCCCTGACCGAGCGCAAGTCGGTTGAAGGAAGTAACGCCTGCGATACGCTCGATTTCACTCTTCAGTGCGGCATACTCGAAGTCGGCATTTGCGAGATCCGCAGTCTGGTACGTCCCCGTCTTAGCTTGTACCGCGAGTTCTCGCATACGGATCAGGATCGACTCGATCTCTGCAGCGCCACCGTCATAGGTGTTCACCAGCGAGATCGCGTCGTTTGTATTGCGGACTGCTTGGTTAAGGCTGCGGATGTCCGCGCGCATCTTCGCCGCAACAGCCATGCCGGCCGCATCGTCGTTGGCGCTGTTGATGCGCTTGCCTGAGGCCAAGCGCTCCATCGCCGTCTCCAGATCCGAGCGATTAGCGCCCAAGATCCGCGAGGCCGTGATCGACGA
>Ga0194125_10002257_pt1 | contig 32100 bp, 28 predicted proteins | sample TA2KigC250mmetaG_FD_148626 | JGI IMG/M metagenome (GOLD analysis project Ga0194125, IMG submission 148626) | Freshwater microbial communities from Lake Tanganyika, Tanzania - TA2015034 Kigoma Deep Cast 250m | ecosystem: Environmental > Aquatic > Freshwater > Lake | place: Tanzania: Lake...
TTTTCGGATCTTCGCCGGGTTTGAACTTGAAAGCCCCGTGCGACGTTCCTATTGATATTGCCAGGCTGTCGACGCCGGTTTTGGATACGAAGTCCTCGACCTCTTCAGGCTGGGTATAGGTGTGGTGAGCAGAAGACACTTCGTCTTCGATGCCAGCGAGCACGCCGAGTTCCCCTTCGACGGTTACCTCGAACTGATGGGCGTAATCGACAACTTTCCTTGTCAGTGCGACGTTCTCTTCATAGGGAAGGTGAGAACCGTCGATCATGACCGAGGAAAAGCCTGAAGCGATACAGTCGCAGCAGAGTTCGAAACTGTCACCGTGGTCGAGGTGCAGCACTACCGGCACCGGCGTACCGAGTTCGGCTGCAAATTCAACGGCTCCACGGGCCAGATGCTTGAGCAGCGTTGCGTTTGCATAGCTTCTTGCTCCTTTTGAAACCTGAAGGATGACCGGCGAAGCAGTTTCCGCACAGGCCATGATGATAGCCTGGAGCTGCTCGAGGTTGTTGAAGTTATATGCAGGGATGGCGTAACCGCCTTTAACCGCTTTGGCAAAAAGATCGCGACTGTTGACGAGTCCAAGTTCTTTATAGCTTACGGGCATCTTTTCCATAGGAAGGTTTTGCTTAATTGTTATTTTTCGTCGGAATATTTTCCAGGCATCAGAAGAAATTATGCGGTTTACTGTCTTTTAATATAATATAATTGTCAACTCATTCAAGAACACTCAAGCTTATCCGTCGCCCATACCATGGATTATCGTACTCCGGCCATCCTGAAAAAAGGTCTGATCGTCGTTATTGTTTCAATCGGCTGTTCGGCTTCAGCCATAGGCAAAAACACGAAACCCGTCGTACCGGCGGTTGCCGTTGTACAGCTTAAGCCGACGTCGAATCAGCAGACTGCAGGCAAGTACGTCGCGCAGTACCTGATGAGAAACCACTTTCGCAAGGTTTCGGTCAACGATTCTCTTTCCCAGCAGATATTCAGGAGATATCTCGATCATCTGGACGGAAGTAAAAGCTATTTTCTTGCAAACGAAGTCGAATCTCTTCGGAGGAGTTACGGGAACCGTCTCGATAACGAATTTCTTGAAGGGAAATCCAATGCCGGATTTGCCATTTACAATCTTTTCCTGAAAAGGGCAAAGGAAAAAATGCAGTTCATGAAATCCGCGGCCGGAACCGCAAGGTTCGATTTTACCGTGTCCGAGTCGCTCGATCTCGACAGAAAGAACGCCCCATGGCCTGCTGACCGTAAACAGTTGCAGGCTCTCTGGATGAAAGAGCTGAAGTACCAGTGGCTGAACATGAAATATTCTGAAGACGGCGATAAATCCATTCGTGCCGAGCTGTCGAAAATGTATGCCAACCGCCTGAAGCTGCTTAACCAGCAGAAGCCGGATGATGCCTTCCAGGCTTACATGTTTGCGGTCACCACCTCTTTCGATCCGCATACCAATTATTTTTCTCCCGACGAGTTCGAGAATTTCCAGATAGATCTCAGTCGTTCGCTCGAGGGGATAGGGGCGAAACTGCAGATGGAGAGCGAGTATACCGTCGTCAATGAAATCATACCCGGCGGCCCTGCATCCAGAAGCAATCTCCTGAAGAAATCCGACCGGATTATCGGCGTCGGGCAGGGACAGACGGGAGAGATCGTCGATGTGAGAGGATGGAGAATCAACGATGTGGTGAAACTTATCAGAGGTCGGAAGGGAAGCGTTGTGAGGCTGCAGATCTATCCCGCGAGTCAGGCAGGAAGAGGACCGGCTAAAATCATCCGGCTTGTACGTGATAAGGTGGATCTTCAGGAGCAGGCTGCTCGAAAAAGCGTCATAGAGCTCGACAGCAGAAAAATCGGGGTGATCAGCATTCCGTCTTTTTATCTCGATTTCGAGGGCCAGAAGCTCAACGTCAATAATTACAACAGCACAACCAGAGACGTATCGAAAATCCTCAGCGAACTGAACAGCGCCGGAGTGGATGGTCTGATCATAGATCTGCGTGATAACGGCGGAGGGTCGCTCGAAGAGGCGGTAAACGTCACCGGCCTGTTCATTTCAGGAGGTCCTGTCGTACAGATCAGCAACTCGTCGGGCGGAAAGATGGTGTTGCGCGATGAAGATAAAAGGGTGCTGTATAACGGACCTGTTGCGGTGCTGGTCAATCGGTACAGTGCGTCTGCTTCGGAAATTTTCGCTGCTGCGATTCAGGATTACGGAAGGGGGGTTGTTATCGGTGAAAGAACGTTTGGTAAGGGCACTGTGCAGAGTATCGTTAAATTGAATCGTCCATTCAGCATTCTTTCCAAACAGACAGCTCTCGGTCAGCTGAAATTGACGGTAGCGAAATTTTACCGAATATCAGGCGGCAGCACCCAGAACAGGGGAGTTACTCCGGATATAGCAATACCCTCACTGATCGATACGGCATCTATCGGCGAGGATACATACCCGAGCAGTCTTCCATGGAGTACCGTTTCGAAAACGTTCTATCGTCCTGTCGACGCCGTTTCCGGGGAAGATATTGAACAACTCAGGAAGAGCTATGATCTCTCCTTCCAACAGGGGCTCAGCAGCAGGGAATACCTCCAGGACGTTGGCATCCTGAACCGGATCAGAAAAAGAAAAACGGTGTCTCTGAATGAAGCGGCTTACAAGGCAGAAAGCAATGAGCTTAAGCGAATCGAAAAACGGTGGACGACTGAAGAGGATTCCGTCAGGGACAGCAGCAAGGACTTTATGCTGAACCGGTCTGCCGAAATCATGAATAGCTTCATAGGCATAAAAAAACAAAGCCAGGCCGGAGCGCCTGCCCGAAGGCAGATTTCAATGAAACGGTAAATCGAAGCCGTGCAAAGCAAAAAAGCGGAAAGTTTTTCCGCTTTTTTGCTTTACGTCTGATACCTGTTTTCAGATCAGGAATTTCGCCTCGGCTATCTGTCGTTCGACGGAAAGAAAGGAACAGCTGCCATGGGTCTGTTTTGCCTTTATGCTCGCTTCGGGTTTAAGGGCATCATAGATATCGCTGTCGAACAGCTCAGAAAAGGTTTTGTACTCGTCGAGAGAGATTTTCGGTAGCGTCTTGCCTGTGGCGATGGAGAATGTGACGATTTTTCCGGTTACGCGGTGGGCATCCCTGAAAGGGAGCTGTTTTCTTACCAGGTATTCGGCAATTTCCGTTGCGAGGCTGAGATCTTCGGTAGTAAGTTTTGCGAGGCGCTCTTCCCTGAGCGTGGTATGATCGAGCAGCTTCGTGAAAATGGTAACGCTGTCGATGGTTGATTCCGCGCTGTCGAAGAGCGGAGGCTTGTCCTCCTGCATGTCGCGATTGTAGGAGAGCGGCAGTCCTTTCATAATGGTGAGCATGGTGATGAGGCTGCCATACACCCTTCCGGTTTTCCCTCTGACCAGTTCGGCGATATCCGCGTTCTTCTTCTGCGGCATGAGCGACGAACCGGTTGCGAAAGCGTCGCTGATTTCAAGGTAACCGAACTCGTAGGAACTCCAGAGAATGAGGTCTTCGGAAAAGCGCGACAGGTGCATCATGATCATGGAGCAGGCTGAGATGAACTCTATGATAATGTCGCGGTCGCTGACGGCGTCGATGCTGTTTGAAAAAACATCGTCGAAATCGAGCAGCTCTGCGCTTCTTTTCGGATTGAGGGGGAGCGTGCTGCCGGCAAATGCCGCAGCGCCGAGCGGAGAGATATTCACCCGTTTGAGCAGATCCTGAAGACGCTGGCGATCGCGGCGGAACATGTTGAAGTATGCAAGGTAGTAGTGTCCGGCTGATATAGGCTGGGCTCGCTGCAGATGGGTATAGCCGAAAATGATGGTTTCTCTGTAGGTTTCGGCCTTCGAAACCAGTGTCTGCTGCATCGTTTTCAAAGCCGCATCAAGAGCGCGGATCTGCCGTCGGAGATAGAGCCGCGTATCGGTTGCCACCTGGTCATTTCGGCTTCTTCCCGAATGGATCTTGCCTGCGGTCGCGCCTATTTTCTCTTTGAGGCGGTTTTCGATAACCGTGTGAATATCTTCGTCTTCCCAGTGCGGTACCAGCTGACCCGATTCGAGCTCAGTTTCGATCTCCTGCAATCCCCGGATAATCAGCTCCGCTTCATCCCTGTCGATAATGCCTTCTTCGGCAAGCATGGTGACGTGGGCCGTGGAACCCTGTATGTCCTCTTTGTAAAGTGCCTTGTCAACATGGACGGATGATGAGAATCGCAGTGCGTCACGGTCGAACGGTTCTGAGAAGCGGCTCTGCCAGAGAAGTTCTTTCTTGTTGCTCATGAATGCGGTCGTGTGGTTTGCAAGATGCTGTGTATCAGTGGGATTGGTTGCGGCAAAACCGCATGGGCTCCTGTATGGAGCCCATGCGGTACCGTTATGACGGATCAGAGGCCGGGATTGACCTGGCTGAAGGTTTTCATGCCGAGGCCGTACAGATGAATGAACCCTGCAGCTGCCTTGTGGTTGAATGTATCAGCTTCGGTGTAGGTTGCAAGCTCCTCGTTGTAGAGCGAGTTCGGCGAGTTTCTGCCGAGCAGCGATACACCTCCCTTGTAGAGTTTCAGGCGAACCACGCCGGTCACCGGTTTCTGGGTTTCGTCGACGAAGGCGTCGAGGGCCTTGCGCATCGGCGAGAACCATGTGCCGTTATAGATGATGTTGGCGTAGTCCTGGCTTATGTTTTTCTTGTACTGGAATACCGTCTTTTCGAGCGTCAGGCGTTCGAGTTCGCGGTGTGCGAAGTGCAGGATTATTGCTGCCGGCGCCTCGTAGATTTCGCGCGATTTGATGCCGACCACGCGGTTCTCGATCATGTCGAGACGTCCGATGCCGTTGGCCGCGCCGATTTGATTGAGTCTCTGGATCATGTCGAGTCCGCTCATGCGCTCTCCGTCAAGCGCAACCGGGATTCCTTCTGCAAATTCGATCTCAACCGATGCAGGGGTATCCGGCGCTTTTTCGGGAGATGTGGTGATCTGGTAGGCATCCTCGGGAGGCGTCACCATGGGATCTTCGAGCACGCCGCATTCGATGCTGATGCCCCAGATGTTCTCGTCGATCGAATATGGGCTTTTCTTCGTGGCCGATACAGGTATGTTGTGTTCGAGAGCGTAGGCGATCTCGGCTTCGCGCGAGGTGAACTCCCATTCGCGCAGCGGGGCGAGAATTTTCAGGTGGGGAGCGAGTGCAGCGAATGTCACTTCGAAACGCACCTGATCGTTTCCTTTTCCGGTACAGCCGTGGGCCAGCATGGTGCAGTCCTCTTCGAGGGCGGCATCGACAAGCGCTTTGGCAAGCAGAGGTCTGCCAAGGGCGGTTGCCAGGGGATAGACATCCTCATAGAGAGCTCCGGCTTTCAGGGCACGCCAGATATATTCTTCAACGAAGGTTTTCCGAAGATCGACGAACCTGAAGGCTGAGGCTCCGGTCGAGAGCGCTTTGGATTCGAGGTTTTCGATCTCTTTGGTCTGACCGAGGTTGCCGGTTACGGCAACGATCTCTGCGTCGTATTTGTCTTTAAGCCATTTGATCATCACGGAGGTGTCAAGTCCTCCGGAGTAGGCGATGGCGATTTTTTCCTTGCTCATATCTCAGCGTATTGGTTATCAGTTTTTGGAAAGATTCTCCTGAATATAGGATATCACCTGCGAAATCTGCGATACCGAAGAGGGGATGACAATCACCGTATCGTCACCGGCAATGGTGCCGAGGATCATGGGGTTTTTCAGCTGGTCAATGAACGATCCCACGCCATGGGCCCTGCCGGTAAGGGTTCTGACAATGATTGTGGTTTCGTTCGAGTGCAGGGAAAGCACCTCCATGCCTACAAGTCCCTTGATGATGTTGCCGGTATTCTCTTCCGGCAGCATCAGCCGATACCCTTTCAGCCCTCTCGTGCGCACGAGACCGAGCTCCGAACAGTCCCGCGAGAGCGTTGCCTGTGCCACCTTGATGCCGTTGTCTTCAAGCAGAAGCATAAGATCGTGCTGATTGCCGACCTCGCAGCGGTTGAGCAGCTCCCTGATTTTCATCTGTCGTGCCTGTTTCTGCATCTCTTTCGATCAGGCTTTGATTTTTTTAGCCGCATTGAGCAGTCTGTGGGTCAGATGGAATTTCCGGTACTCCTCATGGTTGAGCAGTTTGACCAGAAGAGCTTTCTGCACATGCAGCCGGTTTTCGGCTTCGTCGATTACGACGGATTGCGGCCCGTCCATCACTTCGGCGGTTATTTCCTCTCCGCGATGAGCGGGCATACAGTGCATGACGACTGCAGTGGATTTTGCCAGATCGAGCAGGCGGCTGTTGATCTGATAGGGCGCGAATATCCTGAGCCGCTCGTTCCGCTCTTCTTCCTGTCCCATACTGGTCCAGACGTCGGTATAGAGCACATCGGCACCAGTTGCTGCCTCTTCTGGATCATGCAGGATTTCGATGCGGCTTATGCCGGCAGCACGGGCGGTTTCGAGCAGACCGTTGTCGGGCATGTACCCTTCCGGACAGGCCAGCACGAAATGGAAGGGAAGAATACCGGCCAGTTCGATCCAGGAATTTGCAACGTTATTGCCGTCGCCGACGAACACCACCTTGACGCCATCATGCCATAGTCCTTTTTCGTAGAGCGTAAAGGCGTCGGCAAGCACCTGGCAGGGATGCGAAAGATCGGTCAGCGCGTTGATGACCGGAATGGACGCGTTTGAGGCGATTCCCTCGATGACGCTGTGCTCATGCAGCCTCGCGACGATAGCGTCGTTGTATCGGGAGAGCAGGCGGGCAATATCTTCGACGGATTCTCTCGATCCCACTCCGATCGATTTGCCGTCAAGATTGATGGAGTAACCGCCAAGCTCATGAATGCCGAGCTCGAACGATACCCGCGTGCGAAGCGAGGGTTTGTTGAAAATCATGGCTACCGTCCTGTCTTTCAGCGGCAGGAAAGGATTATCGCCCGAACGCTCTTTTCGTTTCTTTTTTATATGGAGTGAGTAATCGAACAATTCGATTATTTTTGCAGCATCGAGGCGGGAAAAACCGAGGAAATCGCGTTTTCCGGCGTGAGCCTGTTTCAGCACCTGTTCTTCCATAAGGGATCGGCTGTTTTCTTGTTAATTGTTGTTCTGTTCGGCGATGAACTGCGTTCCCACTCCTTCGTGCGTGAATATTTCAAGCAGGAGCGAGTGCGTGAATTTGCCGTCGATCAGATGAATTTTTCCTGCGCCTCCATCGAGAGTTTTGAATGCGGAAAGCACTTTCGGTATCATGCCTCCGGAAATGATGCCCTGTTCGATAAAATCCGCAGCTTCGGCTTTACAGAGAGTTTTCAGGATTTTATCGCCTACCTGGATTCCCTCAACGTCGCTGACATAGATAAGCTTTTCGGCTTTAAGCGCTATGGCTATGCTGCTTGCCGCATCGTCCGCGTTAATGTTGTATATATTGCCGTCAGCGTCGAAGCCGACCGGTGCGATAACCGGAATGAGACCCGCTTTGCAGAGCAGATCGATATAGGCGGTATCGATATGTTCGACATCGCCGACAAGACCGAGTTTTTCGGCATTCGGACCCGGAACTGCACGAATGGTATCGGCATCGAATCCGCTTACCCCGACAGCCTTACCGCCGTGTTCGCTCAGCAGCCTGACGATATCCTGATTGACTTTGCCGGCCAGCGTCATCTGAACCACGGAGATCATCTCCCGGTCGGTGATCCGCTTTCCATGCACGAACTGCGAGACAAGTCCGAGCTTTTCGGCAGTACGTGTTATGGCGTCGCCTCCGCCGTGAACCAGCACAACGTTGATGCCGACCTTTCTCAAAAGGGTTACGTTCTGGGCGAAACTGTTTTTGAGCAGTTCGTCTTTCATGGCCGAACCGCCGTACTTGATCACAAATGTTTTTCCCTCGAACTGTCTGATATAAGGCAGCGCTTCGATAAGCACCTGTCCGATAGCGGCCTCGGGGGCCTTTCTTGCCGAAGTCAGTTCACTGCACAAAGCGTTCATTCTCGATCTGGTATGGTTTAAACTTGTTATACAAAGATAAGTTCTTTATTGCTTCAGCTCCTGTAGCTGCCGTTGATCTCGATATACTCCTTGCTCAGATCGCAGGTCCATACTGTCGCCGCACCGGGGCCGTTTCCAAGAGAGACTGTTATCGTATAAGCCGGTTTTTTCAGGATAAGCGCCGCATCCTCCTCGGAAAAAACAGCATTGAATCCTTTTGCAAGGATTGGAAGATCGTCGAAACGGATTTCTATCTCTTCCTGGCTGAAGACCGCTCCGGAACGTCCGGCTGCAGCAATGATTCTTCCCCAGTTGGCATCTTCGCCGTGCAAGGCAGTTTTGACGAGCGGAGAGTTCGCTATAGTGCTTGCCGCAAGCCGGGCATCCGCTTCCGAGAGGGCGCCCTCGACCTTGATGCCGACCAGCTTGGTGGCGCCTTCGCCATCCACCACAATGAGTTTTGCAAGAAATGTCATGATCACCTCCAGTGCCTCGGCAAACAGGGCTTCATCCTCGCTTCCTTCTTCGACAACCGGCCCGATACCGCTTGCAAGAATAGAAACCATATCGTTGGTACTGGTATCTCCATCTACAGTGATGGCATTGAAGCTGCAGCTGTTGGCACTGGAGAGCAGTCGCTGAAGCAGATCGGGCGAAACCGACGCATCGGTTGCAAGAAATGCAAGCATGGTTGCCATATTCGGGCAGATCATGCCGGATCCTTTCGCAATGCCGCTTATTCTGGCGGTTCCTCCGGAAAGGCGGACATCGATTGCGAGGTATTTGGGAAAGGTATCGGTGGTCATGATGGCTTCCGCGGCGTCGAAACAGGAGTTCGAAGCAAGCGCCTTCGGAAGTTGCTGCATGGCATCAAGAATCTTCCGCATGGGAAGCGGCTGTCCGATGACTCCGGTCGAGGCCACCAAGACCTGTTCGGGATCGATGCCGAACAGGCCGGCCGTTTCGGCAGCCATGGCCGCAGCATCGGCTTCGCCCGCAGGCCCGGTTGCGGCGTTGGCATTTCCGCTGTTGCAGATCACGGCCCGCATGTAGCCGCCGTTCTGCATAAGATGTCGTTTCGACAGAAGCACAGGCGCTGCGCAGCAGCGGTTAGTGGTAAATACGGCTGCTGCAGCCGACGGGCGTTCCGATAGCAGCAGCATGATATCTCTTTTGTCGTACCTGATCGCCGCCGATATGCCGGCCGCATGAAATCCGTTCGGCCAGAATTCCGAGTTGTCATTCCCGGGAACAGAGAGCGGAGTCACATGCCCGGGCCATGCTGTAGCCTGGGATAGGCTTTCTATGGAGTCGTATGCTTTCTTAATGTTAAGGTTCACCGCCGTCATTGCTTATACTGTTGTAATCAGAGGAGTAATCCGAGAGTTTCATCGAAGCCGAGCATGATATTCATATTCTGAACTGCCTGACCCGCAGCGCCTTTCAGCAGGTTGTCAATAGCGCTGATAATCACAAGCGGCCCGTTATCGGATCTATGAGCGATATGTATATCGCAGTAGTTCGTCATCGCGACATGGCGAACTTCAGTCATGCTCGAACGAACCCTGACGAACGGAGCTCCGTCATAAAAGCTGCTGTAGAGTTCAGATGGCGAACAGTCTCTGAAATTCCCGTCGAAGGCAACGGTGAGCACCGAATAAATCCCTCGCGTAAACGGCCCTATCATCGGAGCGAACGTGAAGTCGAAAGAGGGATTCGAAGCCGATGTGCCGAGAGCCTGCATGATTTCGGGCGTATGCTGATGCTGGCCGACTTTGTAGGCCCGCATATTTTCGCTCATTTCGGAAAACGACAGCTCGGTCTTGCTGGTTCTTCCGGCTCCGGAGATGCCCGAAACCGCAGTGCAGCTGACGCTTCTGACCTTTGCAGGAGAATTCTCATCGAGAAAGAGCGGGGCAAGTCCGAGAATGATGCTTGTCGCATAGCAGCCGGGATTGCTGACTGCTTTCGAATTGATGATTTCGTCCCGACCGAGTTCCGGCAGGGCATAAGTCATCCATGCGTCCGCCGGCTTTATCTGTTTGTAGAATCGTTCGTGTTCATCCGGGTTTTTCAGCCGGAAATCTCCGGACAGATCGATAACCAGTTTTCCTGCGTCTGTAAGAGCGGGAACGAGGTTCAGTGCCTCGCCGTGCGGAAGTGCAAGGAAATAGATGTCGCTTCCGGTTTCGCCCTCATAGCGCAGAAACTCCTTGTCGCAAGGAACAGACGGATAAAGATCGGAAAAAATTTTTCCAGCCTGGGAAAAAGCGTACAGCGTATCGAGCTCCACTGCCGGATGGCGAAGTAAAAGCCGGACAAGCTCAGCGCCGGAGTATCCGGATGCCCCGATAACCGAAATCGACAGCCGTTTCGCGTCGGACATATATCTTTGGTTCATGGCCCTTTATGACGATGAATGAAAATTCCGGGTAAAATCTGCGATGATATGCTTTTTTTTCGATATTGTAAAGTAAATCAATCAGAAAAACAGGATATGTAATTCGATCAGTAATTATTTCTCTGAATATATATTCAATAAAGTGGATATACTACGCATTTGCTATAAAATATCGAGAGCTGTGCGTAATTTTTCACATCCATGTAACAGAATTGCTGCGGTTATGGAAACGACAAAGGGAAAACGCCGTTATCGTCAGGGCCGGACGAGGCGTCATCGATCATTTTTAGGCGGCGGATCGATGTTCATGGCCGCGATACTGCTCATGCTTCTTTCGACTGGCTGCGATAAACAAACCGGATCCTTGACGGAAGCTCCAACGGCAACCGCCGGTAATATGATCCTTGGTGTTGAAAGTCCCCTCCGGGAGGTCGCTCAGGATCAGGCGGAGATATTTCAGGCGCACTATCCTGATGCGAACGTCGTTGTCAGTACAGTGGTTCCCGAAGATATGCTCCCTGCTCTCCTGAAAAAAGAGTCCGGAGGCTTGCTTATAGGAGGTTCACTGACGCATATCGAGGACTCGCTGCTGACCCTTCCGGCCTATAGGGCTCGAAAAGAACCGGTCGCTCGTGACGCGATAATCTGTATCGTGAACAGCAACAGCCGGGTGACTGCGCTTTCTGTCGGCACCCTCGCGAAAATGCTTTCAGGAAAGACGACTTCCGGCGAGTACGGCAGACCGCTTCTTGCCGACAGGAATTACAGGTTTCTCATAACGCTCCGGGATCTGCTGCATACCGGAAATGCGGAGCTGCATGCGATGCTGGAGCGTTCGGACAGTCTTGTTGTCGCCAGAACCGCCCGCGAGGACGGAACTGTCGGCCTGCTCTTTCTTTCTTCATATAAAACGCTGAATCTGCCTGCAAGCATCCGCGAACAGGTGCGCATCGTTCCGGTTTCATCGGCCGAGGACGGTTCTCCGGCGGTGCGTCCTGCACAACATCAGGTTTATGACGGCTCCTATCCTCTTGCAACAATCGTACACTATATCTACATTCCGGGCAATCCTCTTGCAACAGGCTTTGGATCATGGCTTTCAAAGGAAGGACAGAAGGGGTTTGAGCGGAGCAGCCTCGCCCCTTTCAGGCAGATCCCGAGAACCATAATCCTGAAATAACCGAATGAACAGTACAACTGAGACGATCAAGCCGTCCAGGCTGCAGCGCATAACTCTGGCCGGGACGGCATTCCTTCTTGTTGTGGGTGCCGTTACAGGCGGATTCGTGCTCCATAGAAACGCACTTGTCGAAACATTGCGTCACAAGCAGGCGCTTTATGCCGATCTTGCGGCATTGAGGGGAAAAGCCGGAGCCGGAAGTGATGCCGACTCCACGGTCATTGAGTTCATGCTCGATAAAGTCATCGAAAGCGCAGTTGAGGCAGAGGAACCCGGAATTGCAGGCTCGCTTGCACAGAAGCGTAATATTCTGAAAAATGCTTCCACTTCTGATCGTGAAATTTTTCTTCTCGCGCTTGACAGAGCAGTACAGAAGTCAGATAGCGAGTTTCGTTCGGCTCTCGACGACTGCACACGCGCAAGTAATCAGTTCGTCACAGTTATTTCCCTGCTTTTCTTAATTCTGTTTCTGATCGTCAGGAAGGAAATCCATCGTAATTATATTATGACCCTGATTCCATTAGAAAGACTGTCTCAAAAAATAAGCACTATGAACCGGAGCATTCCGGAAAGCGTTCGCGATACCGCCGAAGCCATCAGGAACGATCTGGCCATTGCTCCGCACTCCTCTGAAATTTCCCGCCTTACTGGTACGCTTGCAGATTTTTGTGCTGAAATAGAAGCGAAAAACAAAAAGCTCGACGAGCTTTTTATTCGGGACGAGAAAACAAATCTGTATAATTATCGGCATTTCAAGGAGCATCTGATCATGGAAATCGAACGTTCAAAGCGGGCGGATGATCAGGTTTCGATAGCCATGATCGATCTCGATCATTTCAAGCGGTACAATGACGAACATGGCCATATAGCCGGAGACCGGGTACTGGAGCAGCTGGCAGGAATCATTGCCGAACAGTGTCGGTCATCCGACATGCCCTCCCGGTTCGGGGGAGAAGAGTTTGCTGTGCTCTTTCCGCAGACAGGAACTGAAACCGCCATGCGGATTTCCGAGCGGCTCAGGCAGGTTATCTGCGCCGAGCCTTTTTCACATGAAAAACACCAGCCGGAAGGTCGTCTGACGGTCAGCATCGGGATCGCATCGTTTCCTGCGGATGCGAAGGACTGGTATACCCTGATCAATAATGCGGACCGAGCGCTCTACCATGCCAAATCGAGCGGCAGAAACCGGGTTTGCTCATTCTCATCCATCAGCAGTAAGGAGGAGACGCCATGAGCCCATTGCTCTATATCGCCAGGCGATTCGCGTTCAGGGATCGGAAAAGCTCCAGACCGGCATTTATCGTAGTTGCATCGATTACGGGCATAGCTGTCGGTACGGCTGCCCTGATTCTTACGCTCTCGATAGTCAAGGGATTCGCATCGAGCGTTGAAAACAAGCTTATCAGTTTCACCTCTCACATCCAGGTTCGTCAGGCCGACGACCGGGTTTTTGCGGCAAGCCGTTATGATCGGAGGCTGATGGCCGGAACCGGGGGCGTGGTGTCCGTCTCTCCTTTTTTTGAAAAAAGCATCATGGTGCAGGGTCGCAGGAGAGCCGAAGGCGAAGGAGCGGCAATAAGGCCCGCTTTGCTCAAGGGAATAGCTGCCGATCAGCAGGAATTCTTCCTGTTGCGGTACGGTTCTCATCAAAGAGAAGGCGAGGCAGGGGATAACGGCAAGGACGGCCTGATGTCGCTTTTTCTCGGCAAATCGATGGCCGAAGCTCTTGGCGTTCAGAAAGGGGACAAAGTACTGCTTGCCGGAGTTGATTCTTCGGGGGAAAGGGAAGGGATCGGAAAAGGAGATATCATGGCTGTGCTCTCTTCGCTCGAACTCGAAACGGGCAGGGTTGCCGGCATTTACGAAACCGGGCTTCAGGATGGATTCGACGATGTGGTTATACTCGGACGTCTCGATGAACTGCAGCAGAGGTTTGGTCCCGGCATGCTCAGCGGCTACGATATTAACGTTGACGACATCGACCGTATTGAATTCATAGCACAGGAGCTGGGGGCTAAACTTGAGTTTCCCTATTATACCTATACGGTTTTCGAGCGATATGCCAATCTGTTCGAGTGGCTGAAACTGCAGAAAAACATCACTCCGCTCCTGATCATTACCATTACGCTCGTAGCCGTGTTCAACATCATGTCCACCCTGCTGGTGCTCGTTATCGAAAAAACAAAAGAGATCGGCATGCTGGTCGCTCTCGGTCTCGAACCTGGAAAAATCAGCCGTATCTTTCTTGGCCAGTCACTCCTGATCGCACTTGCCGGCATCGGTGCAGGATCACTCATCGCTCTTGCGCTTACCCTTTTCGAACAGCGTTTTCATCTGATAAGGCTTCCTGAAAAAAGTTATTTCATCAGTTATGTTCCGTTGATGATCGATCCCTTCGATTATCTTGTTGTCGGCATCGCCGTTCTTGTGCTGACCATGTTGTTTGCGTTCATACCCGCCCGTATCGCATCATCGCTTAACCCGGGTACGGCATTGACCACCTGACAGAAACCCGATAGTATGAATACTGCTTTTTGGATAGCGCGCCGGTTCAGTTTTGCCCGCAAGCGGTTCAGGATCATCAATGTCATATCCGCCATCAGCCTTGCTGGCATAATCATCGGCGTCAGTACGCTGCTTGTTGTCATGAGCGTTCTGAACGGTTTTCAGAAGCTTGCCTTCGACATGTTCACAACGATCGAGGGAAACGTACAGCTGGTCTCGAGAAACGGAGGAACAATTCCTTATAACGACGCTCTTCTGAAAAGTATAGCCGCTCTGGACGGCGTTGCCTCCGCGGAACCGTTTCTGGAAGGGAATGCGATCATCTCGGGCGCCAGAAAAAGCGAACTGATCGTCATAAAAGGCATGAGCGATAATGCCCATATGGAACTGATGCGTACGACAGGCGCTCTTCGGCCTTACTTCTCTCCCGAGGGCGTTGCCGCGGGTGAGCTTCTGTCGGGACGCATGCAGCTCGCTCCCTTCAGCGAGGTTAAGGTTTTCAGCCCGGAACTGATAGGAGCAGGCCTTGAACTGCTTTCGGAACCCTTTTTGCTTTCTGCCCTTGAAATACCTCGAACGACAGTATACTCGACATTTTCTCTGCAGAGAATATTCGACGACCGGTATGTGCTCGCATCGAATGAATTCGTTCGACGCGTGCTGCTGACCGGCAAAGATCGCTGTACCGGCATCGATATCCGGGGGAAAAAGGGCATATCAGCATCGGGACTGCGCCAGAGCCTCGATACATGGCTTGCATCCGACGGCAGCCGCGAAGACGCTTACATGCTTAGGCCTCTTGAAAGCAAGTACCATGATATCTTTGCCGTAATGGAACTTGAGAAATGGGCGAGTTTCAGCATTCTTATGCTTGTTGTGCTGGTTGCAGCCCTGAGCCTGACCGGCTCCCTTGCCATGACAGCCATCGACAAGCAGAAGGAGTTGTTTTATCTCCGGTGTCTCGGCCTGGAAAAGCCGCAGTTTATCGCTCTTTTCATGATTCAGGGCGGCATGACCGGTGTTGCCGGAACGGCGACAGGATCATTGATAGCATGGGTAATCTGTCGGCTGCAGGAATTGTACGGACTGGTTGAGCTGCCATCAAAGAGCGCATTTATTATCGATGCGTATCCCGTCAGTATGGAGACAGGAGATTTTCTTGTAGTGGGCTTTACAGCCATAGCGCTTACGTTGCTTGTAAGCCTGTATCCTGCAGGAAAAGCCGCATCGATAGCCATGAGCCATTCTCTCGATACCAAGACAAACTGAACCAGGCTCTCAGGCCATGGGTTCAAAAGCCGCGAGCGGTTCGTTACAGACCGGACAGCGCCATTCCGGCGGCAGCAGAGCAAATGCTGTTCCAGGCGTCACCCGGCTGTCGGGATCGCCTTCAGCCGGATCGTACACATGCCCGCATTCTCTGCATCTCCAATATTCATGCATGGTGTTATTCTTTTCAGATCTGTTTTCTCATTACGGTCATAGATGATCGCCTGAAGCCGGATCGGGAGTAGAACTCCTGCGCGCGACTGTTGTCGTGATCGGTCAGCAGGGTGATTCTGGCCAGTCCCTGCTTTTCGGCAAAAGAAATGGCGTGGCTGATGAGCATGGACCCGATACCCTCCCCTCTGAAAGCCGGATCGACAATCATGTCTTCAAGCAGAGCGACTTTACGACCAAGAAAGGTGCTGACGGTAAAGAGCAGCAGCACCATGCCCTGAATGGTGCCGTCTACTGTACAGACGAACACTCGTCCAACGTCCGGGTTGCTGACAATCATCTCTATACCGCGTCGCTGGGCCGAAGCGTCCGGCCGGAATTCCACTTCCTGAGAAAAAAGGGTGCCGAGCAATTCGGCACATCTCATGCTGTCTGCCGGGGCGGCAGTTCTGACTACAACATCAAGCATGGGAGAATATGGTTTGTTTATTTTTTTCAGGAGATAATTTAACAATCGGGAAGATCGAGGCAAGGAGGATATCGTCGCACTCTCTTGCTGAAAGGGTTGAACGTATCGACGGACTTGCCGGTTATTACAGAAAAAGAGAGCTCTCTTTTCAACCACTTTGAAATAAATCCATGATATCCCTCTTCAATCCAAAAAGAAAAGCTGGAATGCCGCCGCGTACCGTTGAACAGGTCGATGTGGCCCGTTATTGCGGCACATGGTATGAAATCTCTTCGATTCCTTCAAAAAGACAACGCAATTGCACAAAAACGAAAGCTGAATATACCCTTTCAGGTCCGGGATCGGTAAAGGTTAGAAACTCCTGCGTTCGAAAGGGGAGAACGGTATCGGTTGCCGCTACGGCATCTCCGCTTGAGGGAAGCGGAAATGCTCATCTGAAGGTCAGGTTTTTCAGGCTTTTCAGCGCGGATTATCTGGTTATAGATCTGGCTGACGATTATTCCTGGGCTGTTGTTTCGAACCGTTCAGGTTCCGCGCTCTGGATCCTTTCCAGGACGCCGTATATGCATGAGGGGCTTTATGAAACGATTCTCGACAGGTTGCGCGAACGCGGCATCGACAGTTCGAGGCTGATGAAAACCATGCAATGAACGCAGTAACCGAAAAGGGTTGCGTTTCATTGTTTTAAAATACGTGCGTTTGGGTTATACTTGTCGCTTGTAAGGAGAGACGAGTTTGCTGAAGTTGTTTCAGCGCGACAAACGGCTCCAGGAATCACAGACTTTTCAAGGCACCTGAAATGGATGCATTCTGGCTTTCGCTTGTCATGATTTTTCTGGCGGAACTTGGCGACAAGACGCAGCTCGTCGCCCTCACGCTCGCCACCTGCTATAAGACGAAAACTGTGCTCTGGGGGATTTTCTGGGCAACGCTTGCCGTACATGTTTTTTCAGCTGCTATAGGATGGTTCATCGGCGACCGGCTGCCTTCCGACTGGATAGGTTTCATTGCCGGCATCGCATTCATTATTTTCGGTCTGTGGACGCTCCGTGGCGATCATCTCGAAGAGGGAGAAGATAGCTGTAAAAGAACCGTTCATCCCTTCTGGCTGGTCTTTACGACTTTTTTTATGGCCGAACTCGGCGATAAAACCATGCTTTCGACAATAACTCTTGCTACAACCAATGCATTCCTGCCGGTCTGGATCGGTTCGACCATCGGTATGGTGCTTTCTGACGGGCTTGCCATCGTTGCAGGCAAAATGCTCGGAAAGCGTTTACCAGAAAAAGCCATACAGATCGGTGCGGCAATGGTATTCTTTATTTTCGGCGGTTACAGCATGTACCAGGGAGGAGCCGCATTTTCGCTCCAGATCTGGGGTCTGGCGATTCTGTCGCTGATCGTTGCCGCAGGGTTCTTTTTACGGAAACCGGCAGTCAGGTAAAAACCTATCCGGGCGGCAGGCATTCGCCGCTTCTACGCTCTTGTTTCCGCCCTGTATGCCGGCAGAGCGATCGTTTCCGTGCTGTTTGTTTCGCAGAGAGCCACTTTCCAGAAAGGCAGCCAGCCGAGCGCAACGAAATGAAGAGCGACATCGCTTCTTCGAGGCGCAAGTTCTTCGATGACGATCTGCGCTTCGGGATGTTCCCATTTCATGGTAATATCGCGGACAATCGCTTTCATTTCGGCGTTGATTTTTTCCTGCTCTTCTTCGAGCAATTCCAGGGATTCACGAGATTCCTCGATATCGGCTTTGGCATTTGCGGTCATTCTTCTTCGGCTGATGGCGCTGCCGATACCCCTGGTACTTTTTCTGCCCAGGAAAAAACCAAGCACGGTTTCTCCGAGGCCAGCAAGCTCGCTGGCTTTACGGCTCTGGTGCTCGGCTTCGTCTTTAGCAAGATCCCGCTCCTCCTTTCGTATTTTTTCCGACAGGCGTTCCAGCTGTGCTTCGATTTTCTTTTCGAGCGCATCGACCTCCCGGTCACGCGCTTCTCTGGCTGCCTGCTGGAGCCGTATTGCGAAATTGCGCTCGCTTTCTCCGGTCTTGCGGAAAAGACCCGTATCCGGATGAACCGAGAGCCTCAGCCTTGCGTGATAATAGATCCAGTCTGCAAGCGGCTGGCCGAAAGATGCTATCTTTTTTGCGGTGCTTGCGTTTTCGGGGAGCTGCGCAAAAAGAGCGTCCGGTTCCTGAGCTTTATCGGTAAGGCTTTCCTCCTCAATTTCCAATGCCTCGCTTTTCTCCCATGACGCAGCGCCGGAACCGGCGGGATTGCAGACAAGCAGCAAGCGCCGGTTTTCGATGATGCCGCGTTTTCGTTCGGAAAACATGACCGACGCAGAACCGATAATCGCAGGCTCATAAACCAGACGTTGAGCGGCAACGGCAGGCAGTACTTTTCCCGTTTGTTTGTTATAAAGTTCAATGGCGGTTCGGCCATCGATGCCGATTGGCACGAACACCTGTTTCATCGAGGGATCGAGTCCCGGGGGAATTGCGGTGAACCCAAAGGGCAGATCGGTTTCCGCGTGTACCGGCAGATGTTCCGGGATCTTTTCGGCAACCCGGGAAGCGGCTTTCGCAGGCGGGAAAGGAACGGGTTCCGCCGCAACTTTGCGCGGCGCCATGAGCTTTCTGATCTGCGGCCTGGTCAGCGGTCCGGAAAGAAAACTCATGGCCCAGCGGGTCTGAAAAACCACAGGGCGATCATCGTGGACATTGTGCATGAGAAAAACCCTGTTGCCAAGCCGGCTGATAATGCTGTCGTAGTCGACCGATCCTTCCGATCCGCCGGCTTCAGCAATGGCGCTTTTCAAGCCTTCGAGCACGCGCTGCTTGTCGCGTTCAGCCTGCAGCTTGCCGATGAACCAGGTGCCGGTGTTGGTAAGTCCTTTGTAGTCGAGATCAACCGGGTTCTGTGTGACCAGCACGCATCCAAGCCCGAACGCCCTGGCCTGTTTGAGCAGCGTCAGGAGTGGACGTTTTGAAGACGGTTCCGCTACCGGCGGAAGATAGCCGAAAACCTCGTCGAAATAAAGAAGAGCCCTGAGACTCGACGTACCGGACTGGGCACGGGTCCAGGTCAGCACGTTCTCGAGCAGCAGTGTGACAAAGAACATCCGTTCGCTTTCAGGAAGATGGGCGAGGTAAAAAATGCTGTGACGAGGTTTTCCTTCGGTCGTATAGAGCATACGGTCGATGTCGAGCGGGTCGCCTGTCAGCCAGCTCTGAAAAGACGGCGCGGCTATCAGGTTGTTGAAAGCTATGGCAAGCTCGAAACGCTCTTTTTCAGGGTAGAATGTATTCACGTCGAACACGCCGACCTGCCGCATGGGCGGAGTCTGAATGCAGGTTATCAGGGCGGCGAGGTCGAGATCCTGCTGCTGCTTCCAGAAATACTCGAAAATACCCGCAAGAAGGATTGCTTCACGGCTTCTTGCCGGATCGGCCTTGATGCCGGCAAGTCCGAGGAGCGCGCTGACCGTGCCGCTGATCCGTTCGCGTATGGTTTCAGCATGTTCTTCGAAGTCGAGACGGGGAGCGGCAAGGCTGCCGAGAATGCTCACCGGTATGCCGGAATCGGAACCCGGCGTGTATATCGTATAATCGACGGCTTCGGGAAGCCGGCTGATCCGTTCGGGAGAAATTCCCCATTCGGCAAGACCGTTTTTCCAGAGCTCGGCCGTAGAGGCAGCAAGTTCGCCGATCGTTTTATCTTTGCGCCTCGCGTCGTCTTCATTGATCCATGGCAGAAAATCGTCCGGGAGAAGATCGGGAAACTGCAGAAGCAGATTGGTCATATCGCCTTTTGGATCGATCAGGATCACTGGAACGCGATCGATTGCGGCTTCTTCGAGCAGTCCGATGCACAGCCCGGTTTTTCCGCTGCCGGTCATACCGACGCAGACCGCATGGGTGGTAAGATCGCGGGCATCATAGTGCACTGGTTTTTCAAGGCGCTGTCCAGTCGACAGATCATATTCCGCGCCGAGGTAGAATGAGCCGAGTTTTTCTTCCGGAGCCTGCATGCCGTATATGGTGTTTTGCTGAGAAGGATGTATTTTCTTAATAAACGAATAGTTAGTGACCTTTTCAAGGACACCATGATACCGCTTCTCGAAATACGCAATCTTGATTACTTCTGGCCTTCGGCAGAAATACCGGTATTCGATCGTCTCGACATGACGGTAAGCGAAGGCGCGTTCATTCTTGTCAGGGGAGCTTCCGGCTCCGGCAAGTCCACCCTTCTTCGCCTGATATGCCGCCTCAACCAGCCGCAAAGCGGCACGATTTTTTTCAGAGGCCGGAATATCGCATCGATTCTTCCGTCCGTTCTGCGTTCAATGATCAGCTATGTCGCCCAGATACCGCAGATGGTCGATGCGACGGTGGCAGAAAACCTCCTGCTTCCGTTTTCGTTTTCCGCAAACAGCAGTAAAACCGTCCCGGAAGAACAGGAACTCGCTCGCATGCTCGGCGATTTCTACCTCGATACGGTTTCGCTCAGCCAATCTGCTCTGAAGCTTTCGACTGGTCAGAAACAACGACTCGCCATCATGCGGGCCATTCTGCAGCATCCCGAGCTGTTGCTTCTCGATGAACCAACCTCGGCTCTCGATCCTGAAAGCGCAGCAATGGTGTTTTCCATCATGGAACATCTGAACAGAGAGCAGAAGATGACGATAATGTGTGTCACGCACAGCGATTACCGGCCTGCGACCCTGGCGGCGCAGACCTTCAGGATCGAGAACCGGCAACTTATACTCAATGCTCCATGAATAGCGGCATCATCGATATATCGGCAGGAAATCTGCTTCTTGCATTTATCTTTATCTTTATAGCCCAGGCAAGTTCCTTCATCTACCATCTCGGGCTCAATCGCGATATCACTGTCGGTGCGCTGCGCACCTTTGCGCAGCTTTTTCTCATGGGGTATGTGCTCACCTTCATTCTCGGCTCCGAAAGCCTGTTTCTGACTGTTGCGGTATTTGCTGTTATGGTGATATCGGCAATGTTCATCGTCAGGGGAAGAGTAAAGGAAAAGCAGGTATCGTATTTCATGCCGACCTTTCTCACCATGCTCGTCACCTATTTTGCAACCGCGGTGTTCGTTTCGGGCCTGATAGTCGGCACCACACCCTGGTGGGAACCCCGGTATTTCATTCCCACGGCAGGAATGGTCATAGGCAACTCCATGTCGGCAATCGCCATCGCGCTCGAACGGCTGTTCCGCGACCTTCGCCAGCAGCGCGAATTGGTGGAAATGAAGCTCTCACTCGGAGCCAACTACCGCGAAGCCAGCGAAGAGGTATTCAGGAACGCGGTAAGTGCTGGAATGATTCCATCGATCAATGCAATGATGGGCGTCGGTCTCGTCTTTATTCCCGGCATGATGTCCGGCCAGATCCTGTCCGGAACCGATCCGCTTATTGCCATCCGTTACCAGATTGTCGTCATGTTCATGCTGGTAGGTTCGACGGCGATAACCTCGATCATCGTTATGCTGATCGTGCGGAAACGGTGTTTCGGCAGCGGGGAAGAGGTGCTCCTAACGCCCCGGTGAGGTTTTTTTCTTCAGGAGCAATATGGCTGCACCGGCAAGCATCATGGCAAAACAGAGCACCTGACCCATCGAAAGATTCAGGAACACGAAACCGAGATGCGCATCGGGTTCGCGGAAATATTCAATAAAATAACGAACGAACCCGTATCCGAACAGGTAGAGTCCGGAAAGGAATCCTGGATATGGCGATTTTTTCCGCAGTGCCCAGAGCAGGAGAAACAGAACGATACCCTCGAAAAACGCTTCGTAAAGCTGTGATGGATGGCGAAGCTCAAGTGTTTGAGCCATTGGAAAATACATTCCGACCGCCGCATCGGTTACTCGTCCGTAAAGTTCTCCGTTAATGAAATTACCTATACGTCCGAAGGTGTAGCCAAGGGGCAGGGCAGGAATGAAGAGATCGAAAGACTCGAAAAATCCTTTTTTCTGTGAACGACAGAAAAACCACATTGCCAGCACAACCCCGATAACGCCGCCATGATAGGACATTCCCGTTATTCCCGCAAAACTGCACCCTGCTGACGTAGACGCCCAGGGCAGCAGGGTGCCCAGCGGATCTGAAAAAAAACCTTCGAGACCGTAGAACAGAATATAGCCAAGCCGCCCTCCAAGCACCACGCCAACCATTGCCCAGGTCAGCGCATCGCCGGCAAAGGCTCGCGTAAAACCGGTTTTTTCGGTCTTCAGACGGTATAGCGTCAGCAGGTAGACCACAGCGAATGCCACTATGTACATCGTTCCGTACCATCGGACGGCAAATCCTCCGACCGAAAAGATAACCGGATCCATTTGTGCAGGCAGATTCTGCCACCAATAAAGAAAATCGTTCATATGGGCCTTTTTTTAGGAGATTAACACGTTAACAATTATAAACTATTGGATTGTATTGAAATATAGTTAACTTAAAATCTTGCACATTTCCTTGTTTATTTCAGTTACCCAAAACATACAAACAAATCAATAGTATGGCTAAGATACTTGAAGGGCCGGCTATGAAGCTTTTTAACAAGTGGGGCATCCCCGTGCCTAACTATGTGGTTATCATGGACCCGAACCGGCTTGAACAACTTGGTGAAGCTAATAAATGGCTGAGAGAATCAAAACTGGTTGTCAAAGCTCATGAGGCTATCGGCGGACGTTTTAAACTTGGCCTTGTCAAGCTCGGCCTGAACCTTGAGGAAGCTGTCGCAGCTTCTCGCGAAATGATCGGCCGCGAAATAGGCACTGCGGTCATCCGCCAGGTGATCGTTGCGGAAATGCTCGATCACGATGAAGAATATTATGTCTGCATCAACGGCAATCGCGACGGCGCCGAAGTACTGCTTTCCAACAAGGGCGGCATTGATATCGAGGATAACTGGGATAGCGTCCGCAGGCTGTTCATTCCAATCGATGAAAATCCGAGCATCGAACGCCTGACGGAATTCGCCAACGAAGCCGGTTTCAGCGGCGAAATTGCCGAAAGGGTAGGGAAAATCGTTTCCCGTCTCGTGCTCTGCTTCGATAACGAAGACGCGCAGTCCATCGAAATCAATCCGCTTGTCATTCGCAAGAGCGACATGCGATTTGCCGCACTCGACGCGGTGATGAACCTCGATTACGATGCGCGGTTCCGGCATGCCGACTGGGATTTCAAACCAGTATCCGAAATCGGCCGCCCCTTCACCGAAGCTGAACAGCAGATCATGGAAATCGACGGACGCATCAAGGGTTCCGTCAAGTTTGTCGAGGTACCCGGCGGAGAAATCGCCCTGCTGACGGCAGGCGGCGGCGCTTCTGTTTTCTACTCGGATGCTGTTGTTGCCCGCGGAGGCACCATCGCCAACTATGCCGAATATTCCGGTGATCCGCCGGACTGGGCCGTTGAAGCGCTCACTGAAACCATCTGCAGTCTGCCGAATATCAAGCATATCATCGTAGGCGGCGCCATAGCGAATTTTACCGACGTCAAGGCGACTTTCAGCGGCATCATCAACGGGTTACGTGAAAGCAAGTCGAAAGGCCTTCTCGAGAATGTTAAAATATGGGTCAGACGTGGCGGTCCGAACGAAAATCAGGGTCTTGCCGCCATCAGAAAACTTTATGACGAAGGCTTCGACATCCATGTGTACGACCGCAGTATGCCGATGACGGATATTGTCGACCTTGCGCTGAACTCTTGAAGGACAATACCATTAACGACCAATTATAAAGGAACTTATAACTTTTTAATCAGGAAAGAATCGTGAGTATATTAGCAAACAGGGATACACGGGTAGTGATCATCGGCGGCGTCGCCGGCCTGAATGCCGCAAGAAGGATGGCCCAGTTCGACTTTCTGGTCAACAGGCCCCTGACGGTGCAGGCATTCGTATATCCTCCCGAAGAAGGGCAGCAGAAAGAGATCTACCGCGGCGGTGAGCTGAAAAACGTGCCAGTCTATTCGTCGCTCGAAGAGGCTCTTGCCGAAAATCCGGGCATCAACACCGCGCTCATCTACATCGGTGCGAACCGGGCATACACTGCGGCCAAGGAAGCGCTTGAAGCATCCAGCATCAAGCTGGTCTCCATGATCACCGAAGGCGTACCTGAAAAGGATGCCAAGAGACTGCGCAAACTGGCCCATGCACATGGCAAGCTTTTCAACGGCCCATCGTCCATCGGCATCATGTCGGCAGGGGAGTGCCGTCTCGGCGTTATCGGCGGCGAGTTCAAAAACCTGAAACTCTGCAACCTCTACCGTTCGGGATCATTCGGTGTCATCACAAAATCCGGCGGACTTTCAAATGAAGCCATGTGGCTTTGTGCCCAGAACGGCAATGGCGTTACGACTGCTGTTGCAATCGGCGGCGATGCCTATCCTGGTACCGATTTCGTCACCTACCTTGAAATGTTCGAAAACGATCCTGAAACCAAGGCTGTCGTTATCGTAGGCGAAGTTGGCGGTACCCTCGAAGAGGAAGCTGCCGAATGGCTTGCCGCAAAACCCCGTCGCATCAGGCTGATCGCCACCATCGGCGGAACCTGCCAGGAAGTGCTGCCTCAGGGCATGAAATTCGGCCATGCCGGCGCAAAAGAAGGCAAAAAAGGCCTTGGCTCGGCACGCTCGAAAATGAATGCGCTGCGCGAAGCCGGTGCTCTTGTGCCTGAGACATTTGGCGGACTTTCAAAATGCATCAAGCAGGTCTACGAAGAACTGCTTGCCGACGGCTCCATCCAGCCGGAACCCGAAATCGACGAGGCGCTGCTGCCCGAACTGCCGCCAAAGGTACAGGAAGTCATGAAGCAGGGTGAAGTGATCGTTGAACCGCTTATCCGCACAACCATTTCCGACGATCGCGGCGAAGAACCTCGTTATGTCGGTTACGCAGCTTCGGAACTCTGCGAGAAAGGCTATGGCATCGAAGATGTCGTCAGCCTGCTCTGGAATAAAAAGCTTCCAACGCGCGAAGAGTCGGAAATCATCAAACGCATCATCATGATCTCCGCCGATCACGGCCCGGCGGTATCCGGCGCATTCGGAGCAATCATCGGTGCATGCGCAGGCATCGATATGCCGCAGGCGGTATCGGCAGGCATGACCATGATCGGTCCGCGTTTCGGCGGAGCTGTCACCAATGCCGGCAAATACTTCAAATACGGCGTCAAGGAGTTTCCGAACGATATTCCCGGATTTCTTGCCTGGATGAAGCAGAACGTCGGCCCGGTTCCCGGTATCGGCCACAGGGTGAAGAGCCTGAAAAACCCCGACAAACGCGTTAAATATCTCGTTGATTACGTGAAAAACCACACCTCACTGCATACGCCATGTCTCGACTATGCGCTTGAAGTGGAAAAGATCACGACGTCGAAGAAAGACAACCTGATCCTCAACGTGGACGGAACCATGGGCTGTATTCTCGTCGATCTGGACTTCCCGGAACAGTCGCTCAACGGCTTCTTCGTTCTGGCGCGTACGATCGGCATGATCGGGCACTGGATCGATCAGAACAGCCAGTCCGCAAAGCTTATCAGACTTTACGACTACCTGATCAACTATGCCGTAAAGGAAGAGCGCGAAGTTCCTGAAAAAAAATAAGCCTCAACCCGGACAGAGGAACAGCATTCGGAAAAGAGCGGGAACAGTATCTCCCGCTCTTTTTTTTATTATCCGTATTTGTTGTATAATATAAATTATGTAAAGTAATATCTGTTCGAGACATTAACTTACTTTACATAATTGAGGTTATGGCACAAGAAAAGAACGGGTTAACTATCCCTATTGCGCACGCGATGTGCCCGTTATTTTTACAATAACCGGATAATTTCCCAGATTATGTGGAATTAAAGCCAGTGTTCGTTCATTTTCTTTGGCAAGACCGACAACGATAACCTGATTTTCTTTCTCGTCCAGACCTATTCCGACCGACACAACGTCGGGCAGGGCAAGCAGTTCCGGTTCGCTCGCACGCTTCACCTCGCTGATGGTCTTCATATTCATATTTTTTGAGCAATTGGGCATAATCGGTAACAAACATAACGGCATAATCCGCAATATCTTCACAATGTTACACCAAGAAGGCTGAACACGTTCTGGATGCGATTGATCACCGTGGTTTCGTCACTGCCGGCGAAAAGCAGCCCCACAAGGTGGTTCGAGTTGTCAAGCACAGCCGAACCGCTGTCGCCGCCCTGGCTCATGGCTCCGGCAATCAGCTGATCGTGGAACCGGGCAACACGACCGGCCCCATAGCTTACGTTGACCGTGACATCGATCTGCTGGATTTCCCCTGTGGTCAAACCTGTCGTTCTGCCGCTTTTCTTCACTGCCATGCCCAGAGTCCCTTCCGCCGTGTCGGCAATAGATCCGAATCCGTGAATATCGTTCTGCAGATCTGCCGGGTTGATCGGCCGGGCAAGCGCGGCATCGACAAGATTGTCTGCACCTTGCACATGTACAGCCTGCAGGCGAGTGTCGCTACCGGTTACCGAAGCAAGAAAGTTGCATACATCGGCAATCGAATTCGCTACCGGACAGCTGCTCGACGAGCCCGAATAGGTTATGGGTACAAATTCAGCAAGCTCGGCTATTTTGTCGGCAGGATTCAATCCGCCGTCATAGGGACCCGGCTGGAGAATTGCATCCCCGACAGAAGCATCGTTACTGTTGGCCAGCACATGATTGTTCGAAAGGATGAAGAGCTCCCCGTTCCTGTGTACCAGACATCCGAGCGTACCGGCCGTAATTTCGAAATGCCCGATGCTCACCCCGCCAGGTGCGGGCCGGAATCTTCCTGTCGGTGGCTGGAACGCCCGGATCCTGCCAGTCGCCACAACATCGGTAGAAATGCCGTCAACCGTTTTCGGCAGCAGATCACTGCTGGTCAGCCTCGACACAGGCTCTTTTCGTTCCACCGAACAGATAATGCTCAATTCTCCGGTCTTTTTCCCCGACGCGGTTTTGTAACCGATGCCGGTAGCAACCACGTTCTTTCGGCTCATAAGCGATTCTCGAACGGAACCGAGCAGCGGAATAATAGAGGAGATAACGGTGTCCATGAGCACTCCTTTTTTCAGGGATTGAAAGGAAGCGGTTAAGCTGATTGCTTTCATAAAAATACAAAAAGACCCGTATGTTTTTCATGAAAAGAATGGGACATTAACCGGAAACACACAGTACCTCTGCACGTTAAGTCCAAAAGTACACATGCTATAAGCAGGAAACCCTTCCCGTTGTTCAGAACAAGGAAGGGTTTCTCTTGCAAGGGTATTCAGCGTTTCGACTCACCGATACAATACGCACAATTGTCAAACCCCTCCTGATGCGCATGAATAAGTGTTCTGAAGCCAACCATGTTGCCTCTGGATGTTTTTTCTATCCATTTGCACCCTTTTTTATGAATTTCCCGGGTATTTTTGTTGCCGATAAATTCAAAATCTCCAGAAGCACAAACATTGAGCACATGCGTGACCATTCCGGTCAAACGACCATTGATGGTTTGTGAAACAGCGATTTCATATGAACAGCTGGCTTGCTCTGGCGCTTTAACATACAAGTGTATGGCCGTCTCTTCGATATCATCGAATGCGACATTCCTGATAGCACAGAGATTTCCGGCCGTTAACTTATAGTATGCGTATCGCGTGTTTGATCGGTCAAACTGCATGCCTATCATCTGACAACCTTCGCAAAGCTGACGCAAAACACGAATCCAGCATGGAGTCCCGATGGGTAGTTGTTCAATATTGAATTCTAAATCGGCAAACTCCCCTGCCCCCCCTCTTCTTGCAATGAACGACAACTCAGTGAGCCCCATAGGCAGTACATCTACAACGCTGATATTTTTCCATGCATAATTATTGCTTTCGGAAATGAATTTGTTGAAAAGAGCTCCTGTTGTAATAAGCGATTTGTCCGGTGCTGGATCCAGAGGATCATCGAGTTCCGCAACGATGCAAAAATGCCCAAGGGGTGGAATATCCGCCGAGTGCCAGACAATTTCTGCTATTGTCACAACACCGGGACTCACGCTTGGCAGGTATGCTGAACCGATAGTATGCCAGCTCGAAGGTGCAGAAAACGTACTCGGATCTGACCAATGCAGGTTGATTGTAACGCTTCCGGCCGCAATGCCGCGATTCTGGAGACGGATATAGACATAATTGTCCTGACCCTGTTCTACATTTTCAGCTAAATCATCCTTCGTCATATCCCCCAGTACCGAGGCCGGATCGACAACCTGTGCGGTTCGGGTAATGATATCAGGACTTCTCCAAAGGGTTCCGATGGAAGGCGTCGTACCACTATCACTCAAACTGTCGCGCACATATATATCAGGACCGATACCTACTGCCGTAAAGGCGTTCTTGATCGAATCAAGAATCTGCAGATATGCAGTGTCAGTGGAATAGAGCGATTGTGCAGCATTCAATGCGGCTTCACGGCATTCGAGGAATGTTGCGCTGTTATTGCCGAGCAATCCTGCCGACTGGACATGAAACATGATTTTTTCCACGATATGACGGCCAAGTGCTGTAACTGAAATGCCGCTGGCGGGATGGGTTCCTCCATAGATCATAAAGTACGCGGCATAGAGCATAGGCCCGCAAGCTTCATGCGGGTCCTGACCATTGAAGTAGCCGGTGCTCATGGTATCAAGGGAAGCACTGACATGATTGGGTATTCTTGCCAGTGCACCGGGATCGGAAGGATTGCTCATTCTCCTCAGACAGTCTCCCGGAAATCCCGGAGTCGTGCACTCTTCGCCAATATCGCTGTCGTCACTATCGATGAAAGCGGCAAAAATGTCCGAAAAAGCTTCGTTAAGCCCTCCTGACTCATTGAAATAATCAAGGTTTGAGGTATGATCGGTGACCGCATGAGTAAATTCATGCGCAACAACATCTTTTGCCGTCAGATAGTCAAAGGTTGAATTATCTCCGTCGCCAAAATAAAATTTCTTTTGTGAAGGGTAATAGTAAGCGTTATTGTAGTCGATCCCGAGATGAACGCCGCAATAGACTGTCGATCCCGCATTATCGTAACTGTTCCAGTTATGAACAGTTCTGTAATAATCAACAGTTTCGCCTATATATCGGTGAACATCGACTTCAGCTCCCTGATGACTTTTTCTTGGAGTAGTCGATGCATTATTCCAGTTGTCGTCACTGTCTTCACTGACATTGCCGGCACCAGCATTCCCGCTTGCTGAGCCGTCAAGATCACAGGTTCGCAGTTCAGGGCCTCCTGAAGAGGTTCTTGTTGAATCGATAAGCTTGAATGTTGTGCCGGAAACGGTGCTGTTGAGCAAACCGCTTCCAGAATAATAACCCGAACCGATATACCTCAAATCATTATAGCTGAAGACCACCTTGCCGTTTTTTGCGTCAACATAGTAACGCATTAATCTCGAATGCTCCCTGTCATCTATGGAAATATCCCATGCCAGATGAAAAGAACCATCATGACGGATAATGGTGAGTGTCGGGGTATGGCTGCTGTCAGCTTTTCCTTCACCAGCGGCATTGAGGGCCTTTTTCAGCGCTGCATCAGCATTGATCTTTGGTTCTGTATCAAGATCAATGTCGGGGACATATTTGTTAGCAATCCTGTTAACTGTCTTGTCAGCAGCAAACTGCACTCGTATGGTTCCGCCGCTGACAGGTATCCCCTTGTGTTTCTGCTGCATCGCAACGCAAATATTTCCAGCAGAATCGGAAACTTTGTTAATCAGGGCAAGATCACGTTTTGGATCATCCATGCGGAAAAGAGAGCGGTTTTCCTCAAGAAACTCCAGAGCAGCCTGTTCGACAACTTTCTGCGATATGCCCCGAAACGGTTCAGCGAGTTTTCCGGTCATCAGTGCCGGAGCATTGAGAGCGTCGTCCCACCGAATTTTCAGCTCGGGATCTTTCTGTCGTAATGCGCCAAGATCGCGTTCCTGAGCAAAAGACGGCTTCGATGGCGGGGTTGTTTTCTGCTTAGACATGATCATTCTCCTGTTTTATTGATAAAGTGGATATGCAGTGATCATCCGCTGAAAATAAGTCGGAGAGTACCGGCGGCGCATTATCAGAAAAGCTCTGCAACCTGGATGACAAGGTTGCTCAGACGAACAGACCAGATACTCTCTCAGATAGAAAAAGAACTGATAAAGAGCTCATTGAATACTGTGTTGGTTCGAGGGAAATGGGGTTCTTCTGTGTTGTCTGTAATATAAATATCTTTATTAATAAAAGACACAAAAAACAGTCCATTAAACTAATGATGATGCCGGCCGGATACCACCCTCTCAGCCTTTACATGAGTTCTGATGCGTTCATTTGTCAGACACTAAATCAGGAAAACACAAAGCGCCCGAAAGATATACTGTTCTGTCGGGCGCTTGCCTTATGAAAAACCACACTAAATGTCCATTAATCCGCCGGGCAGATCTGTTCATTCCTCTGTGCTGCCGATAAACCGGTATATTATGGCCCCCAGAACTCCACCGACAATAGGCGCTACCCAGAACAGCCAGAGCTGTTCGAGAGCCCATCCGCCAGCAAAAACCGCAACGCCGGTGCTGCGTGCCGGATTGACCGAAGTATTGGTAACGGGAATGCTGATCAGGTGAATAAGAGTGAGACAGAGGCCGATGGCAACCGGAGCAAGGCCTTTGGGTGCCCGCTCGTCGGTTGCACCGAGAATAACGATAAGAAACATCATGGTCATCACTACTTCGGCAACGAGAGCGGCAAGAAAGGAATAACCACCAGGCGAATGCTCGCCGAACCCGTTTGAAGCAAATCCTCCGGCAAGAGAGAATTCTGCTTTTCCGCTGGCAATCATGTAAAGCACGCCGCCCGCAACGATTGCTCCCGCAACCTGCGCTACAATGTACTGGGCGAGATCCTTTGCTTCAAAACGCCCACCTGCCCACAGACCGATGGAAACCGCCGGATTGAGGTGACAACCCGAAATATGCCCGATCGCGTAGGCCATGGTAAGAACGGTAAGACCGAATGCAAGCGAAACGCCAAGCAGGCCTATACCTACATCCGGAAACGCGGCGGCAAGCACGGCGCTCCCGCAACCGCCAAGCACAAGCCAGAACGTACCGATAAACTCTGCGACATATTTTTTCATATGAAGTTCTCCTTTGCCGCCGGATGTATATTTCCACGTCCAATTCAAATATGCCTTTATATCACATCCACCGCACCAACAAGGCACCGATTCGTGTAAACCATTATAAATTCCTGGCACCTCTCCCTGTTCAATCTGATCTTCCTGTCCGGTCTCCTTCCCGCATGCCTTGCAGACTGGTTGTGAATTATAAGCGCATTATTGAAAGAGAATCGAAATTATTTCCGGTGCGTGATTTAACGTTAAACATATCACATATGTACTTGCACTGTAAAATATAGTGAAATCCTTATAGCCCTCAAATTTTCACATTGTTCTGATGAACATCTTTTCAAAAAGCGGAATGCCCTGTTCAAGGGCATTCCGCTTCATATAACTGTTCTGGAAAACATATTGCCAGAGATAGTAACACGGCTCAGGGACAAGTGAAGACAACGTTGATCCATGCCGAAGCAGCTCCGTCCTGAAGGTTTGGAATAACCCTGTAACTGCCTGCCGGAAGAGTAAATCCTCTTGCTTCACCATTAGAATTGAAATTCATGACCAATTCTCCGGTACCTTTCTCAATCCAGAATCCGCTTGCTCCCTGACCGTTGACATTCGTGATCGTTCCTGTTGCAGGCAATGAAAACAGCTGGCCGTTTATTTTTGCATTCTGGCCGGGGTATCCCCTGCTTTGGCTGCCGTTACCTGTAGCAGTCGTTGCAGCCAATGATACCGCAGCTGCGAAAATAACGGTCATCAAAGTCACCGTGTTTTGCCTCAGTTGGAAATGGAGAAATTGTCCTGTTGAGTTAGCGAGTTAATGTTAGCTGCAGTTGTCAAAATCTGGTGGCAATCGAGACGCTGTCTCATGTCCAGTCTTTTTTGTTTTCGTTCCGCTCTGGCGGCCTCAAGTTTTTGATCGCGTTCTTTGAAAATCTGTCTGTCACG
>Ga0194125_10002261_pt1 | contig 32081 bp, 32 predicted proteins | sample TA2KigC250mmetaG_FD_148626 | JGI IMG/M metagenome (GOLD analysis project Ga0194125, IMG submission 148626) | Freshwater microbial communities from Lake Tanganyika, Tanzania - TA2015034 Kigoma Deep Cast 250m | ecosystem: Environmental > Aquatic > Freshwater > Lake | place: Tanzania: Lake...
GAGCCGCGAGACCGGTCAGGGGAAGGACGAGGGCTTCTCCGGCCAGGATGAGGGTATGCAGGGTCCTCTGCCGCTGGAGGAAGAAAAAAAGGCGTGTGCGGACCGCCTTTTCGTCGAGCCGGCCCGAGTGGAGGATCCGCAGAGGCTCGCTGCCCGGTCGGCCCCCGCGCTCGAAGGCCTGCTCCTGAAGGAGCGTCCGCGGATTGAGCCGGGTGACCTTGGCCTTGGCCTTCTCCCAGATATCTCGGGTCCTGGAGAACCTTGCCGGGAGGGGCCCCGGCGGCTCGGAGGAGAAGAAGCGGTAATGATGGCGGCGGTCGCGAACGAAGAAGAAGGTCATGGTCGGCCTCATTCTACCAGTACGGGCCCGGAGGCGCCAGAGTTCACTTGCTGCCGGCGGGGCCTCGGGGATCGTCCTCGGTCGCTGCGGTGATTTTATACGCCTCCGAGCGGACCGGATTCGGCGGCTCACGAAACTCGCGGGATCCAGACCAGCCCTCAGAATAGCAGGCTCAGACATCGTGAGCCGCCCTCCTTGCGGGTCCCCTCATCCGGTCCGCTCTCCGGCTAAATCACCGCTTTAGGCTCCCTCGGGCGATCCCCTCGGCCCCTTCTCCCGCAGCCTTCCGTTCCTTCTCCGGGTCAGCGTTTACGGTGGAGCAGATAGAGGAAGAAGGGGGCGCCGACGGCGGCCGTGATGACGCCGATGGGCAGCTCCGACGGCAGGAGGGTCCGGGCCAGAAGGTCGCAGTAGAGGAGGAAGGTCCCGCCGGCCAGGGAGGCGCCGGCGAAAAGGCGGCGGTGCTCCGGCCCGATGAGCAGGCGGACCCAGTGGGGGACGACCAGCCCGACGAAGCCGATGATGCCGCTCACGGAGACCGACAGGGCCGCCAGAAGAGTGGCCACGCCGAGGAACACCTTGCGGACCGTCGCGACCGGGCAGCCCAGGGCCCGGGCCGCCTCGTCGCCGAGGGCCAGCAGGTTCATGTCCCGGGCCAGCCAGACGGCCAGCAAAAGTCCCAGCGCGAACCAGGGAGCGACGGCGCCCACCTGGGGCCATTCGGCCAGCTGGAAGCTCCCGAGGAGCCAGAACACGGCCTGGTCGAAGGAATCCGAGCGCATGAAGAGCAGGAACGATGTCAGGGCCGAGGCCAGGGCCCCGGCGGCGATCCCGGTCAGGAGCAGCGTTTCCACCCGGAAATCCCCCCGTCTCAGGGAGAGCAAGTAGACGAGCGAAACGATGCCCAGGCCGGAGGCGAAGGCCATGAGCCCTTGGCCGGAGAAACCGAAGGCCGCAAAGCGGATCCCCAACGAGAGGGCGGCCACCGCGCCGAGAGCGGCCCCCGAGGACACCCCGACCACGAAAGGGTCGGCCATCGGGTTGCGGAAGTATCCCTGGAGGATGGCCCCCGAGAGGGACAGGGCGGCCCCGACGAGGAAGGCCAAAACCGCCCGCGACAGCCGCAGATCCAGGAAAATGGCCGCCTGGACCCGGTCGTACTGGCGGATGAAATCCACCAGGTCCCCGAACGTGGTCTTGACCGGGCCCGTCAGCAGGGACAAGAGGAACCCGCCCAGGGCCAAAACGACGAGCAGGGCCCAGAAGACCCGCCTTTGGTTCCCGGCGTTCACAGCGCCTCCCCGAAGCGCTCCGGATGGAGCAGGCGGGCCATGCGTTCGAGCACGTCCACGAGCCTCGGTCCGAAGCGGCTGGCGGCGTCCTCGTCGAGTCGATGGACCCGGCCGGCCCTGACCGCCGCGACGCTCTCGAGCCGGCTCTGCCTTTCCAGCCAGTCCCGGGCCCGGGCAAAATCCTCCTCGGTCTTGGACAGGACGAAGACGGCTTCGGGGTCGTCCTTGAGGATCTGCTCGCGCTTGTAGAGGGCCCATTTTTTCGGCAAGGCCGAAGCGACATTGTCGGCCCCGGCCCGGTCGATGAGGTCGTCGAGGTAGCTCTCGCCGCCGCTCGTCCAGAGCCCCTGTCCGTAGAGAAGAACGAAAACCCGCGGACGGCGGCCGACGCCGGTCATCGCCGCGCCGACCGCTTCGGCCCTCTCTCGAAGCCCTGTCGCGAGGCGCCCGGCCCGCTCCCCGGCGAGGGTGACGGCGCCGATCTTCTCGATGAGCGGGAACAGGGCCTCGAGGCCCTGGCCGATATCGAGGACGAACACGGGCAGGCCCAGTTTCCCGATCCGGTCGAGAACGCGGAGCGGGTTGCCCCGGAAGCCGATGACCAGGTCCGGGTCGAGCGACCGGACGATCTCGACGTTGGGGTCGACCAGGCCCCCGACCTTGGGAATGGACTTGGCCGCCGGCGGATGGTCGCAGAAGCGGGTCACGCCGACAACGCGGTCGCCGAGTCCGAGAGCGAACAGGATCTCGGTGACGTTGGGGGCCAGGGAGACGATCCGCTCGGGAGCCGTGTCGGGCAGGACGAAAGGCCGGCCGAGGTCATCCCTAATGAAACTCGTTTGGCGATCTTGAAGAAGCCCTCTGTTCGGCTTGGCAAAGGACATCGCCCTTAGCCCCCCGGCCCCCCCGGGGACCAGTCCCGGCGGTCCCCCCGCCTGCGGCGGGTCCCCCCCCGCTACGGGGGTCGTCAGGGCGACGTCCTTCGCCGCCTCACGACGGGCTTCTCCGACCGCGAGGGCAGGCGACTCGGGGACATGTACCGAAGTTACGTGTCCCCGAATAGTCGCGTCAGCGATCGATAGGTGTCCGGCGGTGATGATAAGAGCGGCCGCCAAGATCGGCAGCAACGGGCTTCTGCCGGCTCCCATACGGAGCCGCGCGCGCGAGCCCGTCATCGACGACTCTCCGCAGCCGCCAGGGAGATCTCCGGCACACCCGTGCGGGTGTTCGCCCGGATGTCGACGTCGGCCCCGAAGACGGCCCGGATGTTGGCGGCCGTGACCGTCTCCCGGGGCGTTCCCTCGGCCGCGATGGCTCCGTCTTTCAGGAACAGGAGCCGGTCGGAGTGGGCCGCGGCCAGGTTGATATTGTGCTCGGCGACCAGGATCGATTTCTTCTCCCTGATCTGCAGGGCCTTCAGCAGGCCGTAGATCTCCGCCTGATAGTTGATGTCCAGGTGGAGGCTGGGCTCGTCGAGCAGAAGGACGGGCGTGTCCTGAGACAGCGCCCGGGCGATGAACACCCGTTGCCGCTCGCCGCCGCTCAGGCGGGAGAGCTTCCTGTCCTTGAAGGCCAGGGTGTCCGTGGCCTTCATGGCCTCCCGGACGGCCTCCGCGTCGCCGGCGGTGACGGCGTCCAGCCGTCCCTGGCGTGCGTACCGCCCCATGAGGACGATCTCCCCGGCCGAAAAATCGAAGACGGGGTCGGGGAGCTGGGGAACGTAGGCGATCTCGCGGGCGACCTCGCGCCGGCCCATCGCGGCGGTCTCCCGGCCGCCCAGCAGCACCGCGCCCCGCGCGTTGCGGAGGAGCCCCAGGGCGGCCCGGATGAGGGTGCTCTTGCCCGAACCGTTCGGCCCCAGCACGGCCACGAATTCCCCGGGCTCGAGCTTCAGGCGGACGTTGCGGACGACGAAGCCGTTCTCGTAGCCCGCCGAAAGGTCCTCGATCTTGAGCATCGCCATGCGTCCAGCGCCCCTCAGTATAGCCGTTCGGCGGGCATAATTCCACGCCGCAGCGACCGAGGACGACCGACAAATCCAGGGCCGAGGGTGTCGTCGAGCGAGCGCGCAAAGTCCATGGCGCAGGGGCGATGCCCGGAGGAGGCCGTCGAAGGGCGGAGCGGGCACGGATGGAAGGTGCGGGTCCGCGCCTTCCAGAGCGCAGCCCGGAGTCGAAGCGGCCCGCCTCGCCGGGGCGGGCCGCGGCCGACGGAGCGGCGCGCCCCGAGCCGGCAATTCCTTGGCGCGAGAGAGACGATGCCTGAGGCCCTTCTTGACTTTTGGGGGGGGCAAATCTAAGATGGGTCTTGATCTTCGCGACCCGCTGAGCCCGGCTCCCGCGTATTCAAGGACGATAACGATCATGGCCGAGACCTGCGATTTCGCCGCCTTCGAGCGCAAGTGGCAGCGCGCCTGGGAGGAGGCCAAGGCCTTCGAGGCCTCCGAGGACCCGTCCAAGCCCAAGTTCTATCTCCTCGAGATGTATCCCTACCCGTCCGGCCGCATCCACATGGGTCACGTCCGCAACTACTCGATCGGCGACGTCATCGCCCGCCAGAAGATCATGGCCGGCTTCGACGTCCTCCACCCGATCGGCTGGGACGCCCTGGGCATGCCGGCCGAGAACGCGGCCATCAAGCACGGCACTCACCCGCGCGACTGGACCCTCGGCAACGTCGCCCACATGCGGACCCAGCTCAAGAGGATGGGCATCAGCTACGACTGGAGCCGGGAGGTCAACACCTGCCTGCCCGAATACTACAAGTGGAACCAGTGGATCTTCCTGCGCCTGCTCGAGCGCGGCCTGGCCTTCCGCAAGGACAGCTGGGTCAACTGGTGCTCCCCGTGCCGGACCGTCCTGGCCAACGAGCAGGTCGTCGGCGGCGGCTGCTGGCGCTGCGAAACGCCCGTCATTCAGAAGAAGATGGAACAGTGGTTCCTCAAGATCACCGACTACGCCGACGAGCTCCTCACCGGCCATGCCGCCCTCGCCAAATGGCCGGAGCACGTCCTCCAGATGCAGAAGAACTGGATCGGCCGGAGCGAAGGGGCCCACGTCCATTTCCCGCTGGAAGGCGCCTCGCGGACGATCGAGGTCTTCACCACCCGCCTGGACACGATCTGCGGGGCCACGTTCCTGGTCGTCTCGGCCGAACACCCCGTCGTCGCCGAGCTCATCGCCGGTCCGCGCGAAAATGAGCTCCGGCCCTGGGTCGAACGGACGGTGGCCGAGATGCGCCGGCGGCGCGACGTCGGCGAGACGGAAAAGGACGGCCGCGACACGGGCCGCAAGGCCGTCAATCCCTTCACCGGAGAGCTGGTCCCCATCTGGATCGCCAACTACGTCCTGATGGACTACGGCACGGGGGCCATCATGGGGGTGCCCGCCCATGACGCCCGCGACTTCGAGTTCGCCAAGACCTACGGCATCGCCATCCGGACGGTCATCGCCCCGCCGGGCGCGCCCGGGCCGTTCGACGGCGAGCCGACGGAGGTCTTCGAGGACCCCGGGACGCTCGTCAACTCCGGCCCCTTCTCGGGCCTGCCGTCGGCCGAGGCCATGGACAAGATGGGCCTCCACGCGGAATCGAAGGGCATCGGGCGCCGGAGCACGACCTTCCGGCTGCGCGACTGGGGCATCTCCCGCCAGCGCTACTGGGGAACGCCCATTCCGGTCGTCTATTGCGACGCGTGCGGGATCGTCGGCGTGCCCGACAGGGACTTGCCCGTCGAGCTGCCCCTCGACGTCAAGCTGACCGGCGAAGAGGGCTCGCCGCTCGAGCGCCACGAGGGCTTCGTCCGGGCGGCCTGCCCGAAGTGCGGAGGGCCGGCCCGCCGCGAGACCGACACCATGGACACCTTCGTCGACTCCTCCTGGTACTTCTTCCGCTACTGCTCGCCGCGCGAGGAGGCGCTGCCGTTCCGCCCGGAGGCCGCCAGGCACTGGCTCCCGGTCGACCTCTACATCGGCGGCGTCGAGCACGCCATCCTCCACCTCATCTATTCGCGCTTCTTCACCAAGGCCCTGCGGGACCTCGGCCTGACGGAGGTCTCCGAACCGTTCCCCCACTACCTGGCCCAGGGGATGGTGACCAAGGACGGTTCGGCGATGTCCAAGTCCAAGGGCAACATCGTCGACCCCGACGAGATCCTGACCAAGTACGGCGCCGACACCCTGCGGCTCTTCATCCTGTTCGCCTCGCCGCCCGACCGCGAATTCGCCTGGTCGGAGGACGGTCTCGAGGGCTGCTACCGGTTCCTTCTCCGCGTCTGGGCGGCCGTCCACGACAACCTCGACCTCTTCGCCGGAGGTCCGGACGATCCCGCGGCGGCCGATCCCGCCGGGCCCGGGTCGCGCCTGCTGCGGAAAACCCACCAGACGATCCGCAAGGTCACCGAGGACATCAGCGTCCGCTTCCATCTCAACACGGCCATCAGCTCCGTCATGGAGCTCTGCAACATGATCAAGAAGGAGCGCGACCCGCTTCGCGAAACGGCCGCCGGGCGGGCCGCGCTGCGCCACGCCCTGGTATCGGTCATCCGGCTCCTGTCGCCCTTCACCCCTCATCTCGCGGAGGAGCTCTGGGAGAGGGCCGGCCGCACGGGGCTGCTGATGCGCTCGGCCTGGCCGGCCTTCGACCCCGCCCTGGCCAGGGAGGAAACGGCCACCGTCGTCGTCCAGGTCAACGGCAAGCTCCGGGACAAGTTCGAGACGGCGCCGGGAACGCCCGAGGCCGAGCTCGAGACGGCCGCTCTGGCCCTGCCCAAGGTTCAAGCCGCGCTGGGCGGCAAGGTCCCGCGAAAGATCATCGCCGTCAAGGACAAGCTGGTCAACATCGTCGCGTAAAGGGTCATAAGCCATCCCCATGTCGAAAAGAGCGATCGCCAGGCCGGACGGCGGCGTCGCCGGAAGCCGGCGCTTCGGGGCGCTTTTCGCGGCCCTTGTCATCCTCGGGGCCGGGGGTTGCGGCTATCACCTGAGGGGCACGGGAAGCTCCCTGCCGCCCGACATCAAGACCATCGGCATCCCCGTGTTCCGGAACATGACGACGCGCTACGATCTCGACGTCAAGCTGACCCGGGCCGTCGTCGACGAGTTCGTGGCCCGCGGCAAGGTCAGGATCGTCGGGGACCGGGCCGAGGCGGACGCCGTGCTCGAAGGCGTCATCACGTCGTTCTCCGCGACCCCCATCGGCTTCAGCGGAGGGGGGCAGGCCGACCGATACAACATCACCGTGACGGCCTCGATCATCTTGAAGGGCAAGGACGGCGAGAAGGCCGTCTTCTCCAACCCCTCGTTCGTCTACAACCAGGAGTACGTGGTCCCCGTGGGGGGGGAGTTCGAAACGTTCCAGACGGAAGCCATCGACAAGATCGCCGGCCAGTTCGCGCGAAGCCTCGTCGTCAGCATCCTGGAGGGCTTCTGAAATGGCCGGGCCGACCGTCCTCGGCGAGCTCCGCGAAGACCGCCTGCTCGCCGGCTACGTTTTTTTCGGGGAGGAGACCTGTCTGGCCGAAGAGTTCGTCGACGAGCTCGCGAAAACCCTGGCCGGACCGGCGGGCGCAGAGTTCCACCTGGCCCGGTTCGAGCTGGGCGAGGCGAGATGGGCCGAGATCATCGACACGGCGCGCACCGCCCCGTTCCTCTTCGAGCCCTGGCGGGCTCTCGTGGTCCGCTTCCCGGAGCGCAAGGCGAACGCCGAACGGGGATGGGGCAAGGGTGGCGAGGCGGATAAGGAGGGGGCCAAGGGACCGAAGTTCCTCGCGGCCCATGACCAGGCGATCCTCCGGGACTACTTCGCGGCCCCGCCGTCGAGGACGGTCATCGTCGTCATCATCCCCGGGCGCCTCAAGAAAAGCGACGCCGCCGTCCGCTTCTTCTCGTCCCTGCCCAAGTCGGCCGTCGCCGTCGCCGAGATCAAGACCCTCGGCCCCGGCGCTCTGATGAGACGGGCCGCCGAGAAGGCCCGGACCCTGGGCAAGACGCTGACGGACGGCGCCAACGCCCGCCTGTGCGAGATCGTCGGGTCGGACCTGCGCCTGCTGATGAACGAGGTCGAGAAGCTGGCCGTCTTCGTCGGCGAGAGAAAGGGCATCGAGACAGACGACGTCGACCAAGCCACGGCCTGGCAGAGGAGCTTCGAGTCCTACGAGCTCGACGACGCGCTCATGGCCGCCGACCTCGATAAGGGCGCCGCCGTCCTGAACGTGCTTCTTTCAGAGGGCGAGAGGCCCGAGCAGATCGTCGCCCGGCTGGCCGGCCATCTCCGGACCGTCCTCTCGGCCCAGACGAGGCTTCGGGAGCGCGGCAAGACCCGGGAGGACATCTTCCGGGAGACCTATCCCTACATCCAGAAGACCTACGGGTTCTACAAGGACAAGTACGACGCGTTCTTCGGGGCCGTCGACGGCCTCCCGCCGCCCCTCCTCAACGGCCTGCTCGGCAGGCTCCAGCGGGCGGACAGGCTGCTCAAAACGACGGACGTCGAGCCGCAGCCGCTGTTCGAGGCCTTTCTCTGGGAGTATTGCGCGGCGAGAAAGAGGAAGTCGCTTATTTCGGAAGAGCGGTCTTGAGGGCAGCGACCTGGCGGTTGAGCCTGGATTTATAGCGGCTCCCCGTGTTCTTCTTGATGGCGCCTTTCTTGACGGACTTGTCGATGGCCGAGAAAACCCCGGGGAGGAGCTGGTTGGCGGCCTCCGCGTCCTTGTCCTTGATGACCTCCCGGAGCTTGCGCATCCGGGAGCGGAGGATCGATTTGTTCTGGGTGTTGACGGATTTTCTGCGGAGGCTGCGGCGGTGCTGCCGGACTGCGGATTTGTGACGGGCCATTCTGTTCTCCTCTGAAGGGGCCTATGATAGAATATCCCGGCCCCAAAGTCAAACGGCCCCCTCGGGACTCCGGAGCGCATTTCACCATGGGACATGACGACCCGCGAAGACGCCTCCTGAGGTCCGCGGCCGCCGTGACCCTGCCGACCCTCATCAGCCGAGTCCTGGGCTACGTCCGGGACCTGCTCCAGGCCTTTTTCCTGGGCACCGGCCACGCCGCCGACGCCTTCACCGTGGCTTTCGCCATCCCCAACCTCTTCCGCCGCCTGACGGGCGAGGGGGCCCTGACACCGGCCTTTATCCCGACCTTCACCGAGCTCAAGCACGACAAGGGGAGGGAGGAGGCCTGGAAGTTCGCGAACCTCGTCTTCTGGGACCTCGCCCTGCTGATGGCCGTGGTCACCGGCGTGGGCCTGGTCGGGGCGCCCTGGCTGGTCAAGGTCATCGCCTTCGGGTTCAGGGACGTCCAGGGGAAGTGGGACCTGACGGTCGTCCTGACCCGGATCATGTTCCCCTACCTCTTTTTCGTCGCCTTGGCCGCCCTGGCCACGGGTCTCCTGAACTCTTTCCGGAGGTTCTTCGTCCCGGCCTCGACCCCCATCCTGTTCAACGCCGCGGTCATCACCGCGGTGGCTCTCGGGGCCCGCCGGGCGACGGAACCGGCCCTGGTCTTTGCCGCCGGGGTCGCGGCCGGAGGGGTCCTCCAGCTGGCCCTCCAGCTTCCGTTCCTCCGGAAGGAGGGCATGCGTTTCCGGCCCGGGATCTCTTTTCGGCACCCGGCCGTGCGGCGGGTCGGGCGCCTCATGGTCCCGGGGATCTTCGGGGCCGGCGTCTATCAGGTCAATTTCGCCCTGAGCAGGATGATCGCCTCGGGTCTGGAGAAAGGCAGCGCCTCGGCCCTCTACTACGCGTCGCGGATCGAGGAGCTGACGCTGGGCCTTTTCTCGATCGCCCTGGCCGCCGTGCTGCTGCCGGCCTTCTCCGAACAGGCCGCCTCCGGGGACGTCGAGGAGATGAAGAAGACGCTGGGATTCTCCCTGAAGCTGACCTCGGCCGTGGCCATCCCCGCCGCGGCCGGACTGGCGGCCCTCAACGCGCCCATCATCCGCATCCTCTTCGAGCGGGGCCGGTTCGACGCCGAGTCGACGGCCATGAGCGCGGTCTGCCTCCTGTTTTTCGCCATCGGGCTGCCGTTCGTCTCCGGCGTCAAGGTCCTGGCCCCGGCGTTCTTTTCCCTCAAAGACACCCGGACCCCGGTCGTGGCCGGGGTCATCGTCATGGCCGTCAACATCGCCGGGGCCCTCCTTCTCATGGGCCGGCTCCGGGTGGGCGGCCTGGCCCTGGCCCTTTCGCTGTCCCAGATCCTCAATTTCGCGCTGCTTTTCGTCTGGCTGGACAAACGGATCGGGCCGCTGAACAAGGGCCCCCTCGTCGCCGCGGCGGGAAGGTCCCTGGCGGCGGCCGCGCTCATGGGCGGGGCCCTCAAGCTGGCCTGGCCCGCGCTGGGGATCGAACGGGCGGCCTTCCCCCTCCAGGCCGCCGGCCTGGCCGGCGCGATCGTCGCCGGCATCCTCCTCTACGCGGGCCTCGTCCGGCTGTTCAGCCCCCGGGACTTCGCCAATTTGACCGGACTGGTGTGGAGGTCGAGGCTCAAATGAAGATCGTCCTGCAGAGAGTCAAGGAAGCGGCCGTCGACGTCGACGGCCGGACCGTGTCCCGCATCGGGCGGGGCGTATGTCTGCTGGTCGGGGTCGAGAAGGGGGACGGCGAGCAGGACGCCGAGCGGCTGGCGCGGAAGATCGTCGAGCTCCGCATCTTCCCGGACGCGGAGGGGAAAATGAACCTCGCTCTTGCCCAGGCCGGGGGGGAGGCTCTGGCTGTCTCCCAGTTCACGCTGGCCGCTTCGCTCCGCAAGGGCCGGCGCCCGAGCTTCGACGGCGCGGAGGAGCCCGGCCGGGCGGCCGGTCTTTTCGACCATTTCGTCGGGGCCCTCCAGGCTCTCGGCGTGACCGTCGAGACGGGCGTCTTCCAGGCGGCCATGGAGGTCCGCATCGCGAACGACGGGCCGGTGACCTTCATCCTCGAGTCCCGGGCAGGCGAAGGCGCCGGCGGCGGAGGGTGAGGGAAGCCTTGTCCCTCCCCTCGAAGGGGGAGGGGCGGCCGGCCAGAATCACCCCCCGATTCCCCGGCGCGGATAATGGTCTTGAGGGCCCGTTCTCTCGCATGATATCTTGAAGGCCTCCGCCGTCCGCGACCGGCGGCGGAGCTCGGAACGACAAGGAAAGAGAGTCGATGAGCAAGTTCGTCAGCCGGAAGAAGGTGGGCCTCCTGCCCCGCCTCCCGCTCCGGGGGACGATCGACCTCACCTACCGGTGCAACAATAACTGCCGTCACTGCTGGCTGAGGATCGCTCCCGGCGCCCCGGAGAAAGGGGCCGAGCTCGCGTTCGAGGACATCCGCAGGATCGCCGACGAAGCCCGGGCCATGGGCTGCCGCGAATGGTTCATATCGGGCGGCGAGCCCATGCTCCGAGCCGACTTCGCCGAGATCTTCGATCGTCTGACGGACCGCTCGGCCGGCTACACGCTGAACACCAACGGCACGTTGATCACACCGGCGATCGCCAGGCTCCTGGCAAGAAAGGGAAGCAAGCTCATCGCGCTCTACGGGGCCACCGCCGAGGTCCACGACCGCATCACGCGGGCGCCCGGGTCCTTCGAGGCGCTCGAGCGGGGGATGGCGCTTCTCCGGGAAGCCGGAGCGGGCTTCACCGTCCAGGTCGTGCCGATGAAGAGCAACATCCATGAGTTCGAGGCCATGGTCCGGCTGGCCGAGTCCTGGAGCCCCCATTGGCGGGTCGGAGCGACCTGGCTCTACCTCTCCGCGTCCGGAGATCCGGCGAAGAACGAGGACATCCGGTCCGAGCGGCTGGACCCGGCCCAGGTCGTGGAGCTCGACCGTTCCTACATTCCCTCCGGGGCCGGTCTCGAGGCGGAAGGGACGGCCGCGTGTGGCCCGACCGAGGGCCGGGGCCTTTATGCCGGGTGCATCGCCGGCCGGAGGGATTTTCACGTCGATCCCTACGGGGGCCTGAGCTTCTGCGGCTTCGTCAAGGACCCGGCGCTGAGATGCGACTTGAGGACGACGGCCTTCGCAAAGGCCTGGAACGAGGTCCTTCCGTCCATGGCCGACAGGGTCGAAGCCGGACCGGAGCATGACCTCCGGTGCGGGTCCTGCGACCTGCGGCGGGATTGCGCGTGGTGTCCCGTTTACGCCTATCTCGAACATCGGGACCACTCGGCCGGAGTCGATTATCTCTGCCGGATCGCGGCGGAGAACCGCAAGTCGCGGGAAGCTTGGGTGATCGCCCATCGTCGGCATTACCGGATCGGCGGCCTGACGCTCGAGGTGGAATCCGACCTGCCCATCGCGGATTCGACCTTCCACCCCAAGTTCGAGCTTTTCCGGGTCGCCGCCGACGGACAGGCCGACATCTCCTTCCGGCATCACTTCTCCCTTCCCGACCTGGAAGGCCTGGACCTCGGAACGACGGTCCACCACCATCCCCCCTGGGCCGTTTCGAAGAAGGGAGGGTCCTGGATCTACCGGGGGATCTTCCCCGACCCGGCGGACGCGCGGATCCACCGGGTCATGGTCTTCAACGAGTCCCATACCCGCGGCCGGATCTTCAGCCCGACGGCCGAGCTCTTCCAGCGCGGGGGGCTCGATTCCCTGGCCCTCCTGCCTTCCGACCAGATCGTCCTGGCCCGGGCCCTGCCGGCCTTCGGAGGCCTGTTCGTCCACGCCTCGGGGGTGATCATGAACGGCCAGGGGCTTCTCTTCGCCGGCCCGTCGGAAGCGGGCAAGTCGACCATCGTCAAGATGCTTGACGGGAGAGCCGAAGTTCTCTGCGACGACCGCATCATCGTTCGCCAGGGCCCGGACGGCTTCCGGATCCACGGGACCTGGAACCACGGCGAGGTCCCCCGCGTTTCGCCGGCCTCAGCGCCGCTCCGGGCCGTTTTCTTCCTGCGGCAGGCGGGCGAGAACCGGGCCAAGAAGATCGAGGATCCCCAGGCCGTCCTCCGGGACCTTCTGCCCCGCCTCGTCAGGCCCCTGGTCACGGCCGACTGGTGGCAGGCAGCGCTGGAAGTCGCCGGGAAGGTGACCCGTGAGGTCCCCTTCTACGACCTGCGTTTCGACAGGAGCGGCAAGATCGCCGAGGTCCTCGCGGAATGGGCGGGGTGACCATGGCCGGCAAATCCTATGCTGTCAGGGTCCGGTCCGACCGGGCCCGGCTTTGGGCGACAGGCCGTCCCCCGCTCGTCCGGCTGGACATCGAGCTCACCGAGCGCTGCAACAACGACTGCGTCCACTGCAACGTCAATCTGCCGGCCGGCGACCGGACCGCCCGCGGACGGGAAATGACCGCCGATGTCGTCGGCGGGATCCTTGAAGAAGCGGCGGCCCTCGGCTGCCTGACCGTGCGTTTCACCGGCGGCGAGCCCCTCCTACGGGAGGATTTCGAGGACATCTATCTCCGCGCGCGGAAGCTCGGGCTGAAGGTCCTTCTTTTCACCAACGCCACCCTGATATCGCCCCGGCTGGCCGGGCTCATGAAAAGGATCCCGCCGCTCGAGCCGATCGAGGTCTCTGTTTACGGGACGAGCGAAAAAAGCTCGGGCGCCGTGACCCGCAACCCGGTCGCTTTCGAAGCGGCCCGGCGCGGCCTCGCGCTGCTCGTCGAGAACGGTCTTCCCTTCGTCGTCAAGGGCGCTCTCCTGCCGGCCACAAGGGGCGAGGTGGAGGAGCTCGAGGGTCTCGCCCGCCGGCTCGCGGGCGCGGACGGGACCCCGTCGTACTCCCTGCTGTTCGATCTTCGCTCGCGGCGAGACGGGGCCAAGAACGACCTGATCCGGAGCCTGCGGATCGGTCCCGCGGAATTTCTGGCGATCTCGGCCCGCGGCGGCCCGGCCGTCCTCGAGGAATGGAGGGCCCTCGCGCTCGAGTTCTCCGGCGCCTGCGGCGACCGCCTGTTCGATTGCCTCGCGGCCGGCGGGACGGGCAGCGTCGACGCTTACGGCGTCTTCCAGTGCTGTTTGGGGCTCCGGCATCCCGAGACGGTCTGCGATCTCGAGGGAGGCTCTCTCCGGGAAGCCATGACCGTTTTCCTGCCGAAGGTCCGGGCCCTGCGGGCCGCCGACCGGGGCTACCTCGAACGGTGCGGCCGTTGCCCTCTCAAGGGTCTCTGCCACCAATGCCCCGCGAAATCCTGGGCCGAGCACGGGACGCTGGACACGCCGGTCGAATACTTCTGCGGGATCGCCCACGCCCAGGCCGAGGCCATCGGGCTTCTCGCGGCCGGGGAGAAAGCCTGGGGCGTACGGGACTGGCCGGCCCGGCTCGAACGGCTGGCTTCTCACAAAGGGAGCGGGCCAAAGACCGGGCGGGCGGCCGGAAAGAAAGCTGACGGAGGGTTGTCATGGAAGATCTGATCAAGCGGGACGCGGCCTACGGGCCGTCCGGGGACATCGTGGCCCGGGAGATCGAGGGAGAGGTGGTCATCGTGCCTCTGGCCTCCGGCGTCGGCGATATGGAAGGCGAGCTCTACACGCTCAACGAGACCGGGCGCGCCATCTGGAGAAAGCTCGACGGCACGAAGAAGGTCCGGGAGATCGCGGCCGAACTGAGCGAGGAATTCGAGGCCCCGCCCGAGGTCCTGGAAGCGGACGTTGCCGGGCTTCTTGCGGAGCTCTTGAAAAGGAAGATGGTGGCGGAAAAGGAATGAGCGAGCCGAAGACCGGGCCCGCCCTGCGGGTCAGGACCGTGGCCGAGCCCCCGTTCTCCGGGGAGGCCGTGGCGGAGCTCATCCGCGCGGTCCTCGACCGAGGGAAGGCTTTCCGGTTCAGGGCCTTGGGTCTCAGCATGTCGCCGTTCATCAAGGACGGCGACGTGATCACCGTGGCCCCCCTGGGCGCCGCTCCGCCAAGGACCGGAGAGATCGCGACCTTCGTCCATTCGGTGTCGGGCAAGGTCAGGGTCCACCGGATCGTCGGGGTTGAGCGAGGGCGTTATCTTTTGAAAGGGGATAACGCTTTGGAGTCGGACGGCGAAGTGCCCGCCGAACATATCCTCGGCCGGGTCATCCGTGTCGAGAGGGGCGGCCGCCGGGTCTGGACGGGGCAAGGCCTGGCCGGCGCGGCCATCGCCAGGGCGCTGAGGTCAGGATGGCTCGTCCGTGGCCTCCGAAGGGCCGCTCGAACCTTCCGCCGGGAGAAGAAGGGAACATGAGCGGGGTCACCCGGCACGCGGTCCGCAAGCCCCTGGAGGGGATCGGGCTCTGGGAGAAGATGGCCCGGCGGCGGGCCGTCCTCAGCTTCGATCTCGAGCTGACGTCCCGCTGCAACCTCGACTGCCGGCATTGCTACATCAATCTTCCCGCGCGGGACAGGGCCTCGAAACAAAAAGAGCTGACGGCCGCGGAGATCGACCGTCTCGGCGGTGAGGCCGCGGCTCTCGGGGCCATCTGGTGCTTGTTGACGGGCGGCGAGCCTCTTCTCCGGAAGGACTTCTCCGGCATCTACAGGGGACTGAAAGAGCGGGGTCTCAAGGTTTCCGTCTACACGAACGCGACCCTCGTCCGGCCGCCGCACGTCCGGCTGTTCCAGGCCCTGCCGCCCGACGTCCTCGAGGTGACGGTCTACGGAGCGACGAGGGAAACCTATGAGCGAGTGACGCGCGCGCCGGGATCGTTCGCGGCTTTCGAAAGGGGGCTCGACCGGCTTCTCGCCGGCGGCGTCAAGGTCCGGCTGAAGGCCATGGCCCTGCGCTCCAACCGCCATGAGATCGACCGGATCGCGGAGCTCTGCCGTTGCCGGACGCGGGAGACCTTCCGCTTCGATCCCCTGCTGCATCTCCGGTTCGACCGGGACGCGATCCGCAACAGGGAGATCGCCGCGGAACGGCTGGCCCCCGCGGAGATCGCCTTGCTGGAAAGGTCGGACCCCGAGCGGTTCGCCGCCCTGACCTCGCGTTGCGGAGAGCTCATCCAGTCCGAGCCCGAGGGAACCGGTTGCCGGCACCTTTTCCGGTGCGGGGCCGGCCTGGCCAGTTTCGCCATAGGGGCCGACGGGAAGTTCCGCTTGTGCCCGTCGCTCACCCATCCCGCGTGCCTCTACGACTTGCGGAGCGGCAGCCTTTCGGACGCCTGGGAGCGATTCGTCCCGGCCGTCCGGGCGATGACCACGGACCGCCGGGAATACCTCGAAAAATGCGGGGCGTGCCCGGTCATCAACCTCTGCCTCTGGTGCCCGGCCCACGCCTATCTGGAGACCGGAGAGCTTGACGCGCCCGTTGACGATTTTTGTCACATGGCCTGGGCTAGGGCGGAATCCCTTAAAAAGGGTTGACAGGGGGGGACGATGCGATTATCATTACTAGCGAGGAAGCGCGGAGGATAGAATCCCATGAAAAAACCCTGGCCGACGCCTGAGCTGGTGGTCCTGTTCAAGGGGCGTCCCGAGGAAACTCTCCTGTGCCACTGCAAGTACAGGAACACGCCGCCGGTGGCGCCCTACAACCACAAGGACTCCTGCTATCAAAACCCGACGTGTTGCTCGGCCTGCAGCAGCACCACGTACGCCAGCTGATCCCGTGTCGCCGGCCGGCGGCTTTCCCGGACCTTAGCTGAAGCGGACCGGACTGGCTTTCAGGATCGCGCCCTCGGCGGCCGCCCGCACGAACTGATTGGGGTCCTTTTTCAAGCCGACCAGGAGCCCCAGGGCTTCCCGGCCCCCGATCTCTCCCAGCGCTTCGGCGGCCGAACGCCGGACGTCGGCGTTCGGGTCCCGGATGACGCGCCGCAACTCGGGCAGGGCCTCCCGGATCCGCTTTTGACCGATGATCTTCAAGGCGGCGCTCTTCGCGTACCAGGGCGGCCGGTCGAGGCGCTCCAGAGCCTGCTTCACGCACAGGGGGTCGCGTTCGAGGAGCTCCTTGAGGACGGCGTCGCGGACGCCCTCGCAGGTGTCCCCGAGCGCTTCCCACAAGAGCTCTTCCGACCAGGGGGCCCGGACCTTGGCGCAGGCCGCGAGAATGGCCAGCCGCTTGGTCCTATCGGGGGTCCGGCCGAGCTTGGCGATGAAGCTCCGGCAGGTCGGGGAATGTCTATCGTCGCGGTTCTCCACGCGGCGCCTTCACACCAGGTCGAGGATGTGGCCCATCTTTTCTTTCTTGGTCTTGAGGTATCGGCGGTTGCAGGCAGTGGGCGGGACCTCGAGAGGGACCCGCTCGACGATCTCCAGCCCGTAGCCCGTGAGCCCGACGAACTTGCGGGGGTTGTTGGTGATCAGCCGGATCCGGCGGACGTCCAGGGCCACCAGGATCTGGGCCCCGATGCCGTAGTCCCGCTGGTCGGGCTTGAAGCCCAGCCGGCTGTTGGCTTCGACGGTGTCGGCCCCCTCATCCTGGATGGCGTAGGCCTTGATCTTGTTGGCCAGCCCGATGCCCCGGCCCTCGTGGGTCAGGATGTAGAGAACGACGCCCCGGCCTTCCTTTTCGATCATTTCCATGGACCGGTGGAGCTGGTCCCCGCAGTCGCAGCGGTCCGAGCCGAAGGTGTCGCCGGTCAGGCACTGCGAGTGGGCCCGGACCAGGATCGGCCGGCCCGGCTCGATCTCGCCCTTGACCAGGGCGACGTGGTGCTCGCCCCGTATGCTGTCCTCGAAAACGAGGAGCCGGAAATGTCCGAACCGGGTGGGCAGGTCGGTCTCGTCGAGCTTGCGGACCAGGGTCTCGTGCTTCATCCGGTAGCGGATGAGGTCGGCGATGGTCAGGATGGGGAGGCCGTGGGCGCGGCTGACCTCCTCGAGCTGGGGCATCCGGGCCATCGAGCCGTCCTCGTTCATGATCTCGCAGATGACCCCGGCCGGGCGGAGACCGGCCATCCGGGCCAGGTCCACGGCGGCTTCTGTCTGGCCGGCCCTGGCGAGCACGCCGCCCTCCCGCGCCTGAAGGGGGAAAACGTGGCCGGGGCGGGCCAGGTGCTCGGGCCGGGTCGAGGGATCGACCGCGGCCATGATGGTCCGGGCCCGGTCGTGGGCGGAGATGCCCGTCGAGACGCCGTCCTTGGCGTCGATGGAGACCGTGAAAGCCGTCTGATAGCGGGCCGTGTTCTCGTTGACCATGAGCGGGAGTTGGAGCTCCTCGAGCCGCTCCCGGGTCAGAGGCAGGCAGATCAGGCCGCGGCCGTGACGGGCCATGAAATTGATGATCTCGGGGGTGGTCTTTTCGGCGGCGACCATCAGGTCGCCTTCGTTCTCGCGGTCCTCGTCGTCGACGATGATGATCATCCGGCCGGACCGGACATCCTCGATGGCCTGTTCAACGGAAGCCGTTCTCGTTCGTTCGGTCATGGGTCTTTCGCAGGAAGCTCTTGGCGTCCGGAGAGGGCTTTCTCAGCCCGGCCGGCGTCTTTGAGAAAGCCAATTATACACGTATTTCCCGATCATGTCACATTCGATGTTGACGCGCGCGCCGGCCCGAAGCCTTCCGAGGTTCGAGCCTTCGAGGGTCAGGGGGATGAGCTCGACCTCGAACGAAGAGGGCCCGAGCGAAGCGACCGTCAGGCTGACGCCGTCGAGGGCCACGGAGCCCTTGGGGATGAAGTAGGGACGGAGCTCGGCAGGATAGGAAACGGCCGCTCTTTTGCCGGGAGGGCGGGAGGAGACCTTGACGACCCGGCCCACGGCGTCGATGTGTCCCGTGACGATGTGGCCGGCCAGAGGGGACGAGAGGGTCAGCGGGAGCTCGAGGTTGAGGCCGTCGCCCGGCTTGAGCGCTCCGAGGGTCGTCCGCTCCAGGGTCTCCCGGGAGAGGTTGAAGCGGAGCCTGTCCTTATCCGCTTCGAGGAGGCTCAAGCAAACGCCGTTGACGGCCAGGCTCCCGCCCGGATCAGGCGCCGGCCGGAGGCCCGGCGCTTCGACGACGAGCTCCTGCCGGCCGCGGCCGAAGCCCCGGAAAAGGCCTTGGTGCGTGACGATCCCCGTGAACATCAGAAATATCCCTCCAGGATGATGTCGTCCTCGATGGCCAAGGACCGGAGCCGCTCGAGCGGCAGGGCTTCACGGATCCGCTTTGCGCCCCGCCCCCCGTAGAGCCCGGGGGCGTCCCGGCCGCCGACGAGCTTGGGCGAGTAGGTCAGGACCGCCTTGTCGGCCAGCCGGCCCTCGATGAACGCGGTGAAGAGACGGCTCCCGCCCTCGACGAGAAGGGCGGCGATCTCGCGGCAGCCGAGCTCGGCCAGGACCTCCTCGAGCGGCCATTGCCTCCTCCGGCCGCCCGGGAAGAGGACCTCCACGCCCCGGCGCTCGAGGGCCCTGGCCTTGGCCGCCGTCGCCCCGCATCCGGCGAAGACCAGAATGCGGCCCCTCCGGAGGGTCGATAGGATCCTCGCGCCGGGCGGGAAGCGCAGCCGGGGGTCGAGCACGACCCGGGCGATCTTCCTGCCCGGCCAGCCGGGGTGGCGCACGGTCAGCCGGGGGTCGTCGGCGAGCAGCGTGTTGATGCCGATCATCAGCGCGTCGTGTTCGCCGCGCAGGAGGTGGATGTAGTCCCTCGTCCCCGGCGACGAGATCCATTGGGAATCGCCGGTCCGGCAGGCGATCTTCCCGTCCATGGACAGGGCCGCCTTGAGGGTCACGAACGGGACCCGGCGGGTGATGTACTTGACGTAGGCCTCGTTCAGCGAGGCCATTCTTTCGGCCAGAAGCCCGACCGAAACGTCGAGGCCGGCGGCCCGCAGGCGACGGACGCCCCGGGTGTGGACGACGGGGTTGGGATCGACGGCCGAGACGACGACCCGCCGGAGGCCGGCGGCGATGACCTGATCGACGCAGGGCGGGGTCCGCCCCCAATGGACGCACGGCTCGAGGGTCAGGTACAGCGTCGCGCCCCGGGCCAGGTCCCCGGCGGCGCGAAGAGCGAGGATCTCGGCATGAGGCTTGCCGGCCTCTTCGTGGCAGCCGAGACCGACGACCCGGTCCCCGCGGACGACGACGGCTCCGACCCGGGGATTGGGGCTCGGCCGGCCGCGGGCCTTGCCGGCCAGGCCGTAGGCCATTTCCATGTAGGCGAGGTCCTGTGCGCGGTTCATGACAGCAGGGCCTCGACGAAGTCCCGGGGCGCGAAATCGACGAGATCGTTCTCGCCCTCGCCGACCCCGAGGAACAGGATGGGCAGGGCCAGCTCGCCGGCGATGCCGATGACCGTGCCGCCTTTGGCCGTGCCGTCGACCTTGGTCAGGATGATGCCTGTCAATCCCGAGAACTTCAGGAACTCCCGGGCCTGGACGAGGGCGTTCTGGCCGACGCTCGCGTCCAGGACGAGGAGCGATTCGAGGCGCGCCCCCGGCGCCTCCCGGGCGATGACCCGTTTGACCTTCTCGAGCTCGTTCATGAGGTTGGCGTTGGTATGGACCCGGCCGGCCGTGTCCACGAGGAGCGCGTCCGCGCCCCGGGCCTTGAAGGCCTGCAGGGCGTCGAAGACGACCGAGGCCGGGTCGGCGCCGTATTGACCCTTGAACACCGGGACGTCGAGCTTCTGCCCCCACAGGGCGAGCTGCTCCTGGGCGGCCGCCCGGAAGGTGTCGGCGGCGGCCATCATGACCCGCTTCCCGCCCTGCGTGAAGCGCAGCCCGAGCTTGGCCGTCGAGGTCGTCTTCCCGCCGCCGTTGACCCCGACCATCAGGATGACGGCCGGGCAAGAGTCGAAGTCGAAGGCGCCGGAGCGGCGGCCGAGGGCGGCTTCGAGCTCCTCCTTGAGGGCCTGCCGCAATCCGGCCTCGGGCTCGTCCTTGGCCGTCCGGGCGCGCAGGGAATCGAGGATCCGGGAGGCCGCGGCCGTTCCGACGTCGGCCAGGATGAGGGCCTCCTCGAGGTCGCCGAGGATCTCCTCGCGGCGCCGGCCGCTCCGGAAAACGTCGCCTATTCTCTTGAAGACGCCGCGGGTCTTGGAGAGCTTTTCGCGCAGATCGACGGGCACAGCTTAAGGATTATATTTTTCAAGCGTTTAATTGTCAACGCCGGGTCGGACCGGCCGGCCGGTCTGTTGAGGGTCTCCGGGGATTGTGTTAGATTGAGGGCGCGATGAACACTTCGATCTGGGCCGTCAGCCCCCCGAGCGCCGAGGCCGACGCTCTGGCCCAGGCCCTGGGCGTGCCGCCGGTCATCGGCCGCGTTCTCGTCAACCGGAAGATCGCGACCGAGGAGGAGGCCCGCTCGTTCCTGTTCGGCGGCCTGGATTCGATGCACGATCCCTACCTGATGAAGGGCATGGCCAGGGCCGTCGAGAGGATCAGCGAGGCCATCGGCAAGAGCGAGAAGATCCTCATCTTCGGCGACTACGACGTCGACGGCGTCCTGTCGACCGTCATGCTCATCAAGGCCCTGCGGTCCCTCGGCGCCGAGGTCGACTACTTCATTCCCGAACGGCTGACGGACGGGTACGGCCTCAAGGCCGACCACATCAGCGTGCCCGTCGAACGGGGCGCGGGACTGGTCATCAGCGTGGACTGCGGGATCAAGGCCGTCGATTTCACGGCCCGGGCCGCGGAGAAGGGCATCGATGTCATCGTCACCGACCATCATCGGCCCGGCGACACCCTGCCCGAGGCCGTGGCCGTCCTCGATCCCGTCCTCGAGAGCTCCGGGTATCCGGACACTGGTCTGGCCGGCGTCGGGGTGACCTTCAAGCTCATCCAGGCCCTGCTCGAACGGGCCGGCAAGGGCGCCCAGTTGCCCCATTACATGAAGCTCGTCTCGATCGGGACCGTGGCCGACGTCGCCGCGCTCAAGGGCGAGAACCGGCTGTTCGTCAAGCACGGGATGAAGGGCCTCTCGAGCGTCGCCAACACCGGGCTCCGCAGCCTGATCGAGGCCTGCGGCCTGGCCAACAGGAAGATCTCCGAGAGCGACCTCGGTTTCCGCCTCGGGCCGCGCATCAACGCCGCCGGCCGGATGGGTCAGACGGACCTCGCCGTCCGGCTCTTTTTCTCGGAGACCAGCGAGGAATCCGCGGCCCTCGTCCGCAAGCTCGACGAGCTCAACGCGCTCCGCCAGAGGACGGAGGAGAAGATCTTCAACGAGGCCCGGGACAAGGTCGAGGACAAGGGCCTCGACGGCCGCTACAAGTGCCTCGTCCTCGGGAGCGAGGCCTGGCACCGCGGGGTCATCGGCATCGTGGCCTCCAAGCTCAAGGACCACTTCCATCGACCCGTCCTGCTCTTCGCCTACGAGGACGGCAAGGCCCACGGATCGGGGCGGAGCGTTTCCGACGTCCCGCTGATCGAGCTTCTGGACGAATGCCGGCACCTTTTCCTGAGCTACGGGGGACACAAGTACGCCGTCGGGTGCACGCTGTCGCGGGAGCGGATGGCGGAATTCAAGAGCGCCCTGAACCCCCTGGCCGACCTGCGCATCGCGGAGGACAGCCTGAAAAGGAAGATCCGGATCGACGGCCCGCTCGGGTTCTCCGAGGTCGACGGCCGCTTCCTCGACGTCTTTGCCCTTCTTTTCCCGTTCGGGGTCGGCAATCCCAAGCCCGTCTTCCTGGCCGAGGGCGTCGAGGTCCTCAGCGAGCCCCAGCTCCTGCAGCGAAAGCATCTCAAGTTCCTGGCCCGGCAGAACGGCCGGGTCATGGAAGTCCTCGGCTGGGACAAGGCGGACTGGCGGCACGTCCTCCGGCGCGGCAGCCGCGTCAGCCTGGTCTACACTCTCATGCTGTCCGAGTACATGGGAGAGCAGAGGGTCAGCGTATCCGCGGAGGACCTCAGGATCTGAAGACATGACCGGTCAGAAAGCGTCCCCGGCGGCGAGATTCGTCGGCGGGGCGGCCGCGTTGACGGCCGTCCTCCTCGCGGGCGCCGTGATCTTTCATTTGGCCGCCCGGAGAGAGCGGGCCCCGCGGCCGCCGGTCGAGCAGCCGCCGCTCGAGGAAGGTCCGGTCGACAGGAAAGAAAGGATCCTGCACCGGGAGTTCCTCGACGGACGGGCCGCGGCCGAGGTCCGCGCCGAACGCTATTTCCAGGGCCCGGACGGCCGCCGTCATCTCGAGGGGGGCGTCGAGGTCAAAGACTACGCTCCGGACGGGACCGTGCTCTCGCTCATCGCCGCCGAGGCCATCGTTTACGACCGGGACCTGAGCCGCTTCGAGCTCTCGGGCCGCGTCGCCGTCACCCTCGAGGACCTCGTCCTCGAAGGCGGATATTTCGAGTACGACAAGGAGAGAGGGGTTTTCGAGACGCGCCGGGGCGGCGTTTTCTCCTCAGCCGGGATGTCCGGGGAGGCGGCCGCGATCACCCACGACCGGAGCCGGGGGGAGGTGCTTTTGTCGGGCGGGTTCCGGATCGTCATCGAGGCCCCGGGTCCGAGCGGAGAGAGAAGCGTCCTGACCGGCGGGACGCTGAGGTTTTTGCGGCGGGGCGGGCGCGGAGAGGCCGCCGGCGGGGTCCGGTTCGCACGCGGCCCGGTCATAGGGACCTCGGAGAACCTGTCGTTCACCGTCGAGGAGGGCGAGCGGGCCTTCGATTCGATGACCTTTTCCGGAAAGGCCGGGGTCCTCCTCGCCGGACCGTCCTGGGACCTGTCCGGAAGGCGGGCGCTCGAAGCCGACGATGTCGCCGTCACGTTCCTGCCCGCCGGCGGGGGCGTCGAGGCCGTCGAGGCCCGCGGGAACGCCCGCCTGTCCCAGGCCTCCGCGGCCGGGGGCGACGCCCGCCTCTCGGCGGACGAGGTCCGGCTGAGCCTCGACGGAGAGGAGGATGTCCGGAGATGGTCCGCTTCGGGAGGGTTCCGCTTGGAGCTCGAGGGCCAAGCCGGGCAGAGCCGGACCGTGGAGGGCGAACGGGCTTCGGGTGACGGCGGGATGAGCGCGCTCGCGGCGGAGTCCGGCCCCGGCCGGGCGGCCGTTCTCGATTCGGAGCGCTTGAGGGTCGAGGCCGCCGCCCTTCGGTTCGAGGGCCGGGACTTCGATGCCTCCGGGGGCGTAAAATGCCTGTTCAAGCCCCGTCCGGAGGGCTCCGGTCCGGGCTTTTTCTCCGGACAGTCCCCGTTTCATGTTTCCGCGCGGGCCATGGAGCGCCGGGAAGAGGCGGACAGCGTCCGCTTCGAGGGCGATGTCCGGGCCTGGCAGGACGCGCGTCGGATCGCGGCCGAACGGCTGGACATGGACGAGGGAACGGGCGAGGTCCGGGCAAGGGGGGGCGTGACCGCCTCTTTCCCCGGCCCGTCCAGGAACGGAGCGGCCGGGGAACCGGTCGAGGCCGGGGGAGAGGACATGCGCTATGTGCCTGAGGACCGGGCGCTCTCGTTCCGAAGCAAGGGCTACGTCCGTATGCCCGGGGCCGGGCTGACCGCGGGTGAGGTCTGCGCGATCGTCGAAGAGGAAGGCGGCGGCCTCGAAACGCTGACCGCCAAGACCGATGTCGTCGTCTCCCGCGGCCGATACGAAGGCCGGGGGCGGCAGGCCAGCTACGACGCGGCGGCCGACAGGATCGTGCTCGTCGGGGACCCCGTCCTGGTCGACCGCGAGGGCCGCGCTTCCAGGGGGAGCAAATTGACTTTTGACCTGGGCGATGGTAAAATCCGGCTCGAAAATGAGGGACAAGGAAGGTCGGTCACCGTCATTAAATCGTGAACTATGAAGGGCTTACTGAAAGCGGTTGACCTGAAGAAGAGCTACGGGACGAAAAAGGCCGTCGACGGCGTTTCGATCGAGGTCGGAGAGGGGGAGGTCGTAGGGCTCCTGGGACCCAACGGAGCCGGCAAGACCACCACGTTCTCGATGATCCTCGGGCTCGTCCCCCAGGACGCGGGCCGTGTTCTTATCCGCGACGAGGACATCACGGACTGGCCGATGTACAAACGGGCCCGGAAAGGGCTCGTGCTCCTGCCTCAGGAGCCTTCGTCCTTCCGCAAGCTGTCCGTGGAGGCCAACCTTCGGGCGGTGCTTGAGACCCGGCCTCGGGGAGGGGCCTCGAAGGCCGTTCGGCCGGCCGATATTCTGGCCGAGTTCGGGCTGGAGCATCTGGCCGGGGCCAAGGCCCTGACCCTCTCGGGCGGGGAGAGGCGCCGCCTGGAGATCGCCCGGGCGATGGTCATGGACCCCGACTTCCTGCTGCTCGACGAGCCGTTCACGGGGGTCGACCCCCTGTCGGTCCGCGACCTGCAGGCGATCATCCGCCGGCTCAAGGACAGGGGCCTCGGGATCCTGTTGACCGATCACTCCGTGCGTGAAGCGCTCGAGACGACCGACAGGGCCTACATCCTCGAAGGGGGCCGGATCCTCAAGGAGGGCACGCCCGCGGACATCATCGCCTCGGCGGACGTCCGAAAGAGTTACTTGGGAGACGAGTTCCGTCTATAATAAGGACGGACGAGGATAGCGTCGTCATGAAAGGGCCGACTCGATGACCTTCCGGCAGAGGCTCGACCAGAGGCAGGTCCAGAAGCTCATCCTGGCCCCCGCTCTGCAGCAGGCCATCAAGCTCCTGCCCCTGACGAACCTGGAGCTGATCGAGGTCATCGACGCCGAGCTGGCCCAGAACCCGATGATCGAGATCGAGGGAGAGGCCCTCGACCGGGCCGCCACGGAGCGGGAGGCGGCCGCCGACGAGGAGACCGGTCTCAAGCCCCCCGCGGAGGCGCTCGAGGGCGTGGCGTCAGGTTCCGATGGGCCGAAAACCGACGCGGGGCCCGGCGAAGGATTCGAGGCCAGCTTCCAGGAGTATCTGGACGAGGGCTTCCGCCCCCACTTCTACGAGAACAAGGAGTCCCTGTCCCTCGAGAACACGCTGTCGCGCACGCCTTCGCTTTGGGACCACCTCAACTGGCAGGCCACCCTGACCTTCTCCGAAGCCGGGGACCTGGACCTGGCCGAGCAGATCATCGGCGACATCGACGAGGACGGCCGGCTGACCTCGTCCGTCGACGAGCTGGCCCGCCTGAACCGGACGACCTCCGAAAAGGTCAATGCCGTCCGGGAAACGATCAAGACCTTCGACCCCGTCGGGTGCGGCAGCCTCGACCTTCGCGAGACTCTCCTGGCCCAGATGGAACACCTGCAGATCCAGGACGAGACGGCCAGGGACATCGTCACCCGCCATCTTCAGCTCCTCGAGAAGTCCGATTACGCCCAGCTCTCCAAGGCCCTCAACATCCCCGTGTCGGAGATCAAATACCACATCGACGTCATCCGGGGCCTCGACCACGCCCCGGGGCGCAAGTACAGCGAAGAGAGGACGACCTACGTCGTTCCGGACATCATCGTCTCCAAGGAAGGCGACGAGTGGGCCATCACGGTCAACGACGAGGGCCTGCCCCGCTTGAGGATCAGCCCCCATTACCGGGCCCTGATGGCCCGGGCGTCCGAGGCCCAGCCCGACGCCCAGATCTTCCTCAAGGAGAACCTGAAGAAAGCCCTCTGGTTCCTGCGGAGCCTGGACCAGCGAAACCAGACCATCCACAAGGTCGCCCGTCATATCGTCGACAGGCAGAAGGCGTTCTTCGAAAAGGGCGTGGACCAGATCCGGCCGATGACCCTGATGGAGATCGCCCAGGACATCGGCGTCCACGAGTCCACCGTCGGGCGGGTCGTGGCTAACAAGTTCATGATGACGCCGCAGGGCGTCACCCCCCTGAAGTACTTCTTCCACAAGTCGCTCCCGGGCGACTACGGCGAAGACGTCTCGTCCCTCAAGATCAAGGAGAAGATCCGCAGGATCGTCGACGGCGAGGACCGGGCCAACCCCCTGAGCGACATCGAGATCGGGGACCTGCTGGCCAAAGAGGGTTTGCGGATCGCCCGGCGCACGGTGGCCAAATACCGCATGCAGCTCAAGATCGAGCCGTCCCACATCCGGAAGAGAAAGTCCGTCTTGGAGGAGCGAACATGAACGTCCATTATACGGCACGGCAGGCGGCGCTGACGCCCGAGATCGAGGCCTATTGTGAAAAGCGGCTGGGCCGCCTGAAGGCCCTGGCCCGCGACGTCCTCGACGTCAACGTCATCCTCGGGGTCCAGAGGAACCGGACCAAGGCCGAGATCCACGCCCGGGCCAAGGGCGGAGGATTGGTCGTCACCGGCGAGGCCATGGACGACATGATGGAGGCCCTCAACCAGGCCTTCGACACCCTCGAGAAGAGGCTTAAGAAAGAGCGGGACAAGTGGCGGGAAAAGAAACGGCGCGGCGGCCGGGAGCGGAAGGCCCTGGCCCCGGTCGTCGAGACACCGGAAGACGAGAAGCGGGTCATCCGGAGCGCCTTCTACTCCCTCAAGCCCATGACCGCGGCCGAGGCCATGATCCAGCTCGACATCAGGTCCAAAGAGGCCTTCATGTTCCGCCGCGAAGGCTCCGAGAAATGGTCCGTGATCTACCGGCGCAAGGACGGCCATTACGGCCTCGTCGAGCCGGATTGACCGGGCCCGAGAAACACGTGAAGGTCCATTCGCTGCTCGACGAAGGCCTGATCCTGGCCCGCCTGGCCGCCCGCGATCGGGAGGGGGTCCTGCGGGAGATGTCCGCCCGGCTGGAGGCCGGGGCGATGATCCCTCCTGAGGAAGCCATCCTGGACAAGCTCCTCAAGAGAGAGGAGCTGGGCACGACGGCCATCGGCCGCGGCGTGGCCATCCCTCACTGCCGTTCCAGCCGGATCAAGGCGCCCGTCCTCCTGCTCGGCCTGTCGAAGGAGGGAGTGCCCTTCGCGTCCGTCGACGGGAAGCCCTCCCACGTTTTCTTCCTTCTCGTCTCCCCCCAGGACAATCCGAACGCCAGCCTGCGCCTGCTGGCCGCCATCGCCGCCCTGACCCGCCAATCGCGCTCCCTGGCGGCCAAGCTCCTTCGGGCCCCGGGGCCGGCCCAGGTCCTGCAGGCCCTCAGGGAGGAGGAGGAGAAAACGCGTGCCTGAGAAGCCCGCCCCGGCGGCCAAGGAAAAAGGGGCTCGGACCACGATCTCGGCGGGCTTCCTGAAGATCTTCGACGTCGGGACCCTCATCCTGGGCGACAGCGGGATCGGCAAGAGCGAGAGCGCCCTGGAGCTCATCGCCAGGGGCCACAAGTTCGTCGCCGACGACATCGTCGAGATCCGCATGCCCGGCAAGGGCGGGCTCGTCGGGACGGCCCCCGGCCTGAGCCGGAACTTCATGGAGATCCGGGGCCTGGGAATCATCAACATCAAGGCCATCTTCGGGTCCCGGGCGATCGTCCGGGAGTCGAAGATCGACCTGATCATCAGATTGAGAAAATGGGAGCACGGCTTCGAGGTCGACCGCCTGGGGCTGAAGGCCGCCGACGCCGCCACGATCCTCGGCCGAAAGGTCCCCCAGCTGACCCTGCCCGTGGCCCCGGGACGGAACATCGCGACGCTCATCGAGGTGGCTTGCAAGGTCCACAAGCTGCGGTCCAAGGGCTACAGCGCTCCCGACGAGATCGTCCGCCGCCTCGACAAGGCCCTGACCTGAGAGAAGACATGAAGAACGCCGCCAAGGACAACCGCTTCCTGATCGTCACCGGGCTTTCCGGCTCGGGCAAGACGGTCGTCAGCCGGACCCTGGAAGACCTCGGCTACTACTGCATCGACAACCTGCCCGCCAAGCTGATCCCGGACCTCATCGACCTCTGGCTCAGGAAGAAGGTGGAGATCGAGCGGGTGGCCCTGGTCATCGACATCCGGGAGCCGAAGTTCCTCACCGAATTCCCCCGGGTATTCCGCGAGATCCGGAAACAGGCGCCGGCGCGGCTCATTTTCCTGGAGGCCTCCGACGAGGCCCTCGTCAAGCGGTTCAGCGAGACCCGCCGGCCCCACCCGCTGTCCCGCCGCAAGCCCATTCTCGAAGGGGTCCGCCTCGAGAGAAAGCGGCTGGCCGGCATCCGGAAGATGTCCGACGACGTCGTCGACACCTCGAACCTGAACATCTACCAGCTCCGGGACGTCATCACCGAGAGGGTCCTCCGGCGGAAGGCCCGGCCTCTCCAGGTCGTCCTGATCAGCTTCGGTTACAAGCATGGGCTGCCCCTGGATTCGGACTTTGTTTTCGACACCCGCTTCCTGCCGAACCCCTTCTACGTGGACCGCCTGAGGGACAAGACGGGCAAGGTCCGCAGCGTGCGGGAGTTCGTCCTCGCCTCGCCCGGCACGCGGGGCTTCCTCCGCGAGCTCTTCCGGTTCGCGGACTTCGCCGTCCCGCGCTTCGCCCGGGAGGGGAAGAGCACCCTGACCGTCTCCGTCGGATGCACGGGCGGCCGGCACCGCTCCGTGGTCATCGCCGAGGAGCTCCGCAAGCACCTCCGGGCCGCCGGGTCCGACGTCAAGATTTATCACCGGGACCTTTTTAAATGACGGCCTTTTGGATACAATAGGGCCGTATCCGAAAGGAACCATGAGCCATGATCGGCGGGATCATTGTTTGCCACGGCAAGATGGCCGAGGAGCTCCTCAACGCTCTGACCATCATCCTCGGGGAGGCCCCCAACATCGAGGCCATCTCCATCGGCTGGTACGATGACGTCGAGGACTCGAAGAGGAAGATCAACCAGAGCCTCAAGCGCGTCGATCAGAAGAACGGGGCCATCATCTTCACGGACATGTTCGGCGGCACCCCGTCCAACCTGAGCTTCAGCTTCCTCAAGGAGAACCGCGTCGAGATCATCACCGGCGTCAACCTGCCCATGCTCATCAAGTTCGTCTCCCTCCAGCGGAGCAACAGCCTCAAGGACGTGGCCAGAAAGGTCGTGGACCAGGGCAAGAAGAACATCCACCTCGTCAGCGCCCTGCTCGGCGCGCGTGCCAAGTGAGGCGGCCGTGATCGAAAAGAACATCACCATCAGGAACAAGCTGGGCCTCCACGCCCGGGCGGCCGTCAAGTTCGTCAACCTTTCCAACCGTTTCCGCTCTTCGGTGAAGATCGTCAAGGACGGCAGCGAGATCGACGGCAAGAGCATCCTCGGCATCCTGACCCTGGCCGCGACCCAGGGGACGCCGATCCGGCTGGTGGTCTCCGGCAAGGACGAGGAAGCCGCCATGGGGGCCCTCGTCGAGCTGGTCGACAACCGGTTCGACGAGAGCGAGTGACGCGGGATGGACATCGTCAGGCTGAGGGGGACGGGAGTGTCGCCGGGCATCGCCATGGGCGAGGCCCTGCTTCCCCGCCGCGTCGTCTTCACGTCCCGCAAGGAGGCCATCTCGGCCGCCCAGGTCGAGGACGAGATGAGACGCCTGCGCCGGGCCGTCGACCGGACCCGGGCCGACCTCGTCCGGATCAAGGAGAACATCCGGGAAAAGACGGGCCGGGAGAACGCCTTCATCTTCGACGCCCACCTCATGATCCTGGAAGACCCGGCCCTCGTGTCCGGCATCGAGAGCGCCATCCGGGAGGAGATGGTCCGCGCCGAATGGGCCCTGTCCAAGACCAACACCCGGTATGAGCAGCTCTTCGAATCCTTCGCCGACGACTACTTCCGGCAGAGGAAGTCCGACGTGTCCGACGTCCTGACCCGCGTTTACAGGAACCTCGAGGCCGGCCGCGGGAAAGAGGAATCCCCGGCGCGGCTGCACATCCTGGTCGCCCACGAGCTTCTGCCGTCCGAGGCCGCCCTCCGGCTGAGCAAGAAGCTGACCCTGGGCATCGCCCTCGACATGGGCGGACAGACCTCGCACACGGCCATCCTGGCCCGGTCCCTGAGCGTCCCGGCCGTGCTCGGATTGAGGGACGTGACCCGCTCGGTCCGGGAGGGAGACTTCGTCATCGTCGACGGCAGCGACGGGGAGATCATCATCAACCCGCCGCCCGCGGTCCGCCGGGAATACCAGGCCAAGAAGGAGAAGTACGAGGCTTACGGACGGGAGCTCAAGAAGACCGCCAAGCTCAAGTCGGTGACCCTCGACGGGGTCCGCTTCACGCCCATGGCCAACATCGAGCTCCCGGAAGAGGTCCCCATGGCCGTGTCCCTGGGGGCGGAAGGCGTCGGCCTGTTCCGGTCCGAGTTCATCTACCTCCAGCGCGAGACCCTGCCCTCCGAAGACGAACACTTCGAGGTCTACTCGAAGATCGCCCGGGGCGCCCACCCCCATCCGGTCACCATCCGGACCCTCGACATCGGCGGCGAGAAGAGCCTGCCCCGGCTGAACATCGAGAAGGAACCCAACCCGGCCCTGGGCCTGCGGGGCGTCCGGTTCTCGCTGCGGAACAAGGGCCTTTTCCGGATCCAGCTGCGGGCCATCCTCCGGGCCAGCGAGCGGAAGAACGTCCGGGTCCTGGTCCCGATGGTCACCGAGGTCGAGGAGATCGCCGAGTTCAAGGACCTCTTCGAGGAGGTCAAAGCGGACCTGCGCCGGGAAGGGAAGGGCTTCGACGAGACGATCCCCGTCGGGGTCATGATCGAAGTCCCCGCCGCGGCCGCCCTGACGGACCTGTTCCTCAAAGAGGTCGATTTCCTCAGCATCGGGACCAACGACCTCATCCAGTACTTCCTGGCCGTCGACCGCTCGAACGAGCCCGTCTCCTATCTCTACAAGCCCCTCCACCCCGCCGTCCTGCGGCTCATCCGCTCCGTCCTCCTGGCCGCCCGGAAAGCGGGCAAGGACGCCGCGGTCTGCGGCGAGATGGCCGCCGACCCCCTGGCGGCGATCGTTCTGTTGGGATTCGGCTTGAGAACGTTCAGCATGAACCCCATCTTCATCCCCCGGGTCAAGAAGGCGTTGAGGTCGGTCGAATCGAAGGCGGCCGAGAGGATCGTCGAGGAGATGATGAAGCTCGGCAGCGCCCGCGAGATCGAGGAGTACGTCATCGAGGAGATCCTCGTGCGTCACCCCGACGTGTTCCTGACCGGGCCGGTCTCAGAAGCCGGGCCCAAGACATAGGGAGCTTGCTTCAACGCCGCCTCATGACGGAGCGGCTTATTTTCTGCGGTAATCGTCCGCGATGCGGACGATGTCGGATTCCGACGAGGGCCCCAGCCAGATCTCCATGACCCGGGCCGGGGCGGCCCCCTTGTTCCGGAGCCGGTGAGGGGTCCCGCGGGCGATGAAGATCTCCTCGTTGGGGGCCGGCTCCCAGACCCGTTCGCCGGCGGTGAGCTCGAGCCCCGCGTCCAGGACCACCCAGAACTCCGCCCGCCCTTCGTGATACTGGAGGGAGAGCCGGCCGCCCGGGTCGACGGTGATGATCTTGAGGCCGGAGACGTTCTCGTGGGGGAATCGGCGGAACTTGCCCCAGGGCCGGGCGTCCTCGGTGATGCCGGCCCGGAACGCGGCCTCCGGGCTCTTGGTTTCGCTCACGGTCCGATGGCTAAAAAGGGATGTCGTCGTCGCCGCCGGAGCTGTCGCCGGGCCCCGCGGCGGGGTCCATGTCGGGGAAGTCCTCGTCCAGGGTCGGCCGTCCGCCGCTCCTGCCGGGCTCCGGTTGGGGCTTGCGTTCGAAATCGGAGGTGTCGGGCGTGGCCGTCCCTCCTTCGCGCCGGCCGAGGAGGACGATGTTGTCGGCGACGACCTCGGTGGTCGTCCGCTTGTTGCCGTCCTTGTCCTGCCAGTTCCGCGTCTGGAGCTTCCCTTCGACCAGGATCTGGCGGCC
>Ga0194125_10002263_pt1 | contig 32079 bp, 36 predicted proteins | sample TA2KigC250mmetaG_FD_148626 | JGI IMG/M metagenome (GOLD analysis project Ga0194125, IMG submission 148626) | Freshwater microbial communities from Lake Tanganyika, Tanzania - TA2015034 Kigoma Deep Cast 250m | ecosystem: Environmental > Aquatic > Freshwater > Lake | place: Tanzania: Lake...
ATGGAGGAGATGATGATGGTGGAGCTCCGCCTGATGATGGTGGAGATGATGATGGTGGAGATGATGATGGAGGAGATGATGATGGAGGAGATGATGATGGTGGAGCTCCGCCTGATGATGGTGGAGATGATGATGGTTTAGATGATGATGGTGGAGATGATGATGGAGGAGATGATGATGGTGGAGATGATGATGGTTTAGATGATGATGGAGGAGATGATGATGGTGGAGCTCCGGCTGATGATGGTGGAGATGATGATGGTGGAGATGATGATGGTGGAGATGATGATGGTTTAGATGATGATGGTGGCGGTGGTGGTGGAGATGATGATGGTGGAGATGATGATGGTTTAGATGATGATGGTGGCGGTGGTGGTGGAGATGATGATGGTGGAGATGATGATGGAGGAGATGATGATGGAGGAGCTCCGCCTGATGATGGTGGCGGTGGTGGAGGAGATGATGATCTATAGAAGCCAGAGGTATAAACCATGAGTAAATCATTCGATAAAATTGGAGAAGCGTTGAATGTGGAGACTTCAATCGTAGAGTCAAAAGTTGACAAAGCGGAACTAACAAAACCAACAAATCAACAACAATCTGACTACGAATATACCAGAGGGCAACTTTATTCACTGATTGAGAAGGGGCAAACGGCTGTTGATGGGATTCTTGAAGTTGCAGACAGTTCCCAACATCCAAGGGCTTATGAAGTTGCAGGGCAGTTGATTAAAAATTTGGGAGATGTGACTGATAAGTTGATGAATCTTCATAAGAATATGAAAGATCTTGATAACAAATATCAAGGGCCCAACAATATCACAAATGCATTGTATGTTGGTTCCACCGCTGATCTTCTTAAGATGATCAAACAGAGTAACACAACTGACAAGAAATCATAAATAACATTACAGGTTTTTTTTAATTTAAATGTTAGAACATTGTGGGTGTAAGCCATCTAAATGTAATAAAACACCAAAGGGAAAGATGTGCCCTAAACATGGTATGAAAGATTGTACACTTGAAGAGGGTCTCCGTGACTGGTATGGTAAGTCTAAATCAAAGGATGGTAAAGGTGGATGGGTTAATGTTGTAACAGGTGGAACTTGTGCAAGTGATGAACCAGGAGAAGGAACTCCCAAGTGTGTCTCTTCTGCAAAAAGAGCAAGCATGACGAAAGCAGAAAGGTTATCTGCTGCAAGAAGAAAGAAGGCAGCAGATCCTGGACAACAGGCAAAAACTGGTGCTGCAAAACCAACTTATGTTCCAACAGATAAACCCAAAAAAATGAAAGAAGAATTAGACTTACAAGAAGTAAAAGATAGACCAGGAAAGGGTAGTGGTACTAAAGATGCTTGTTATCATAAAGTCAAATCTCGTTATAGTGTTTGGCCAAGTGCATATGCATCTGGAGCACTTGTCAAGTGTCGTAAAGCGGGAGCAAAAAATTGGGGGAACAAGTCTGAAGATTTCATTCCAGAAAATCATAAAGAGGTTGCTTCTGGTAAAAAGAAGGATGAAGAAGGATACATGTCAAATGTTGAGTTTGATCAGATTGAAAGATCAATCAATATTTTAAGAAAACTTGTAAAGAATCCAAATCAACAACTTCCTGCATGGGTTCAATCTAAGATCACAAGAGCAGCAGATTTTATTGATACTGCAGCAGATTATATGTCAAGTGATGAAGATGTTTCAGAAGCATGTTGGAGCACCCACAAACAAGTTGGTATGAAGAAGAAAGGAAATCGCATGGTTCCTGATTGTGTAAAAGAAAATATTGATAAGATTCAACAGTATGGGAGAACTTATACCATCATTTTAACTTGGCACGGATCAACTTACAAACTTCAAATCTTCTTTTCGACTCCTACAATTCCATCCAGAAAGGAAGTGGAGGATGCAATTCATAAGGTATATCCAGGTGCATTGTTAAACGCTTATATGCCTTCAAGAATTGATCCAACTAAACCAACTCTTCTTGCTGCTGAAGAATTTGATCTCCCAACAAAAGAAGATTTTGCAGAACAAGCTCTTGCAATTGTTTTAGATCCAGATAAAGAGAAAAGAAGAAAGAACTATCTACTCAATATCGGAGTGATTGGTGAGGATTGGCAATCAGTGAATCGTAAAGATAAAACTGATGGATTGAGTCAAAAAGCAGTTAATGCTTATCGCCGTGAAAATCCAGGATCAAAACTTCAAACTGCAGTCACTGAAAAAAATCCAAAAGGTAAAAGAGCATCTCGTCGCAAATCATTCTGTTCAAGAATGAGCGGCATGAAATCTAAACTCACTTCAACAAAAACTGCAAGAGATCCAGATTCACGAATCAATAAAGCCCTCCGTCGTTGGAACTGTAACTGACATTTACGCAACTTCTGTAGTGTATCAAGAATAAAAATATTTTATGTCTAATGATCAACATTATTTGGGCAACCCTCAGCTTAAGAAAGCAAATGTTCCGATTGAATTTACTGAGGAACAAATTAAAGAATTTTTAAAGTGTAAGGATGATCCAGTATACTTTGCTAAAAATTATATCAAGATTGTTTCTCTGGATGAAGGTTTAGTTTCTTTTAACCTTTATCCATTTCAACAAAAATTAATTAATAATTTTCATAATAACAGATTCAATATCTGTAAGATGCCTCGTCAGTCAGGTAAGTCAACGACTTGTGTATCTTATCTATTGCATTATGTTGTTTTTAATGCTAACGTGAATGTTGGTATTCTTGCAAACAAAGCTTCAACTGCAAAAGATCTTTTGGGAAGACTTCAGTTGGCTTATGAGAATCTACCTAAGTGGATGCAACAGGGTGTCATGGTTTGGAACAAGGCATCTTTAGAACTTGAAAATGGATCAAAGATTATTGCAGCATCCACATCAGCATCTGCTGTTCGTGGTATGTCATTCAATATCATCTTCCTTGACGAATTTGCGTTCATTCCAAATCATATCGCTGACGATTTCTTCAGTTCAGTTTATCCTACCATTTCATCTGGTAAAACTACAAAGGTTATTATCGTATCTACCCCTAAGGGTATGAATCACTTCTACCGCCTCTGGCATGACGCCGAGAGGAGTAGAAACGAATATATCCCAACAGAGGTTCATTGGAGTGAAGTTCCTGGTAGAGACGCAAAATGGAAGGAACAAACGATTGCAAACACTTCACCTCAACAGTTCCAACAGGAATTTGAGTGTGACTTCCTTGGATCTTCTGATACTTTGATTTCTGCATCAAAACTCAAGTCAATGGTTTTTGATGATCCAATTCAATCAAATAAAGGATTGGATATCTATCAAGAACCAATCGAAGATCATAACTATATTATGACAGTTGACGTTGCAAGAGGAGTTGAAAGTGACTACTCGGCTTTCGTCATTTTTGATATTACAAGTTTTCCTTGGAGAGTAGTTGGTAAATATCGAAACAATCAGATCAAACCAATGTTGTTCCCCAACATCATTGAAGATGTTGCAAAGGCATATAATAAAGCTTATGTGTTGGTTGAAATCAACGACATTGGGGAACAAGTTGCAAATATCCTACATTTTGATCTTGAGTATGATCACATCTTAATGTGCGCCATGCGAGGTAGAGCTGGGCAAATTGTTGGGCAAGGATTCTCTGGTAATAAGTCTCAACTTGGATTGAAGATGTCAAAGACAGTCAAAAAGATTGGATGTTCAAACCTCAAGACTTTGGTAGAAGATGACAAGTTAATGTTCAATGATTATGACATTATCTCCGAACTGACAACTTTTATTCAAAAGAATCAATCATTTGAAGCTGAAGAAGGCGCAAATGATGACTTATCAATGTGTCTTGTGATCTTCTCTTGGTTAGTTGTTCAACCTTATTTCAAGGAGATGACTGAGAATGATGTTCGTAAACGCATCTATGAAGAACAAAAGAACCAGATCGAACAAGACATGGCTCCTTTTGGATTTATTTTGGATGGTTTAGATGATCATGAAAATACCTTTGTAGACAACTCTGGTGATGTATGGAAGCTAGATGAGTATGGTGATCGAGCTTACATGTGGGAGTATCGTTAAAAATAGTATTTCTATAAATATGTTATAGATTAAATGTTTTATCAGAGGTAGATAAACATGTCATTAGGGCTCGGATTAGTTTCCCCAGGTATTACTATAAGAGAGATTGATCTCACTAAAGGTTCGATAGTAGAAGATAACCAGTTTATTGGAGCTATTGCTGGCCCTTTTCCAAAAGGCCCAGTAGAAGAAGCTGTTGTCATTAGAAATGAAAATGAATTTATTGAAACTTTTGGAAAACCAGTAACAACTGATAATCAATCTGATTACTATCATGTAGCAGAGTCATTCTTAAGTTATGGAGGCGTTTTAAAAGTTATCAGATGTTCTGATGCTAACTTAAATTCAGCTAATGTTGGAGTTGGATCAACAACCTCAGTAACATTAAATATTAAAAATTACGACGATTATACAGAAAACCACTCTGACAGTGTTTCTTGGGAGTGGGCAGCAAAAACACCAGGAGCTTGGGCAAATAATTTAAAAGTTGCTATAATCGATGACTTTGCTGATCAAACATTTGCTGGACTTTCTACAAGTTCACTTACTGTTGGAATGGCAGTAACATGTCGATTAGAAGGTGCAAGGGTAACAATTGGAGTTGGTGTTACTTCTTCTTGGAACCAAGACACAATTTTAGAAGGAACTTTAACTGGATTGGGAGTAAGTGAAATTTATGTTAAGTGGAATACTTATAATACAGGAGTTTCAACTTTTGTTCAGTACAAAAAAGGTAGTAATTTTGAAGTAAAATCTAGCGATGGGGATATCATCGTCGGTGGTGTCTCAATGGGCCCTGCTGATGATGCAACAATTACAGACTGGTATGATGGACAAACTGTAGTCATAAACGGCATTCCAGTTTATTGGAAGTCTTTGGCTCCAAAACCAATTTCAAGTTCGTTTGCAATTGAGAGAAGATCATACAATGATTCAGTTCACATTTTAGTCATTGATGATAAAGGAACCGCAACTGGTGTTTCAGGAAATATTGTTGAGAAGTTTACCAATCTTTCAAAAGCCTTAGATGCAACTCTTTCTGGAAAAACCCTTTATTACAAAGAGAGAATAGCTCTCGAATCAACATATGTTTATGCTGGATACCCACAAAACGGCAATGTTTCTAAAGCAGGTATTACTACTTCAAACGGTTTGTGGGGATTAAAAGCAGTCGATTCTGTCGATTTTAATGTTATTGGAAATCAAACCATCCTATTAGTTGGTGGAGTTAACTATACAGGTGGAGGATTTAACCCATCACTTGGTGAATTGAGTGATGCTTATGATATCGTTGCAAGCAAAGATCAAGAAGAAATTGACTTCTTGATCTATGGCCCATCAATGTTAACTAAGGAAGAATCTCAAGCAAAAGCAAATAAACTTATTGAAATTGCAGAATCAAGAAAAGATACTATCGTTACTATTTCACCATTTAAAGATGACGTGGTTGCAGTATCAGATGCTCAGTCGCAGACAGATGATACCGTTGAATTCTTTAATGGAATCGATTCAAGTTCTTTTGCCGTTTTTGACTCTGGATATAAGTACATTTATGATAGGTTCTCTAACAAATATAGATACATTCCTTGCAATGGAGACATTGCTGGATTGATGGTTAGAACTTCTGTTGATAACTATTCTTGGTATTCTCCTGCTGGAGCAGATCGTGGCACTTTAAAAAATGCAATTAAACTTGCATATAATCCAAATCAATCCCAAAGAGATCAACTTTATACTAACAGAGTAAATCCAGTGATCTACTCACCTGGATCTGGAGTAATTCTATTCGGAGATAAAACAGCTCAAACGTTTGTATCTGCATTTGACAGAATCAATGTTCGTAGACTCTTCTTGGAAATTGAGAAAACAATCTCAAATATTGCAAAAACATACTTATTTGAGTTTAACGATGAGTTTACAAGAACTTCATTTGTTTCACAAGTTGATCCATACCTAAGAGATATTGCTGCTAAGAGAGGAATTACTGAGTATGTGGTTGTTTGTGATCAAACAAATAATACACCAGAAGTCATTGATCGCAATGAATTTGTTGCTGAATTTTATGTCAAACCAGCTCGTTCTATCAACTTTATTGGATTGACATTTGTTGCCACTAAAACTGGCATCAACTTTGAAGAAGTAATTGGTAGATTCTAACTCACTTTAAGGAGATAAAAACCCATGGCTGAAGAAATTAAGTTAAAAAACAGAACATTAGATTCATTCAAGTCTAAACTCACTGGCGGGGGTGCTAGGCCCAATCTGTTTGAATGTGTGATTCCAGTCCCAACTTGGGCTCGTCCAGATGGTGTAAATGATTTTGATGAAAAATTAAGACTTCTTGTTAAAACCGCTGGACTTCCTGCATCAACTATTTCTCCAATTCAAATTCCTTTTAGAGGAAGAACATTATCAGTTGCTGGAGATAGATCATTTGATTCTTGGACAATTACCGTTATTAACGATGCCGACTTTGGCATCAGAAGATGTTTTGAAAAATGGATGAATGGCATCAATAAACATGAAGATACCTCTGGATACATTAATCCAAATGGAACTGATGGATATCAACAAACCATTGCAGTTCACCAACTTGGAAGATCTCCGTATGTAAAAGGAAATATAAGCAATAGTGCTGTTCCAGTATTAAGATCATATAAACTGTATGGTGCTTGGCCTTCAAACGTAGGTGCGATTCCACTTTCTTACGATGAAACCAATTCTATTGAACAGTATGATGTAACATTTGAAGTTCAGTGGTGGGAAGCATTTAAGACCTCTCAAGGCGAAGCTGATTTACGATGAGATCATAAATAGATCAGTAGGTTTAATAGTCAAATTATAATGTCTAAGTTGTTCGGTTTCAACATTCAAAAAGGTGAAGTAAAATCTCCAACTACGATCAGTCCCGTCCCCAAAAATAATGAGGACGGTTCTGATTTTTATGTTGCAAGTAGTTTTTATGGACAATATGTAGATATTGAAGGTGTTTACAGAACCGAATATGATTTATTAAAAAGATATCGTGAGATGTCTTTGCACCCAGAATGCGATACTGCAATTGAACATGTTGTAAACGAAGCAATTGTTGCAGATCTTAATGATTCTCCAGTTGAAATTGAACTCTCTAATTTAGATGTTGATGATAACATCAAAAATATTATTAGACAAGAGTTTAGATATATCAAAGAAATCATGGATTTTGATAAAAAAGCTCATGAAATTTTTAGAAACTGGTATGTTGATGGAAGAATTTTCTACCATAAAGTCATTGATTTAAAACGTCCAGAAGAGGGAATTAAAGAAGTTAGATATATTGACGCATTGAAAATTAAGTTTGTTCGTGAACTTAAAAAGAGATCAATCAATGATGCTGGTAATCTAACCTATGTGAATCAAGATCCATCAAAAGAACTCACAATGTTTGAGTCTCCAAATGTTGATGAGTATTTTGTCTATAATCCTCAAGCTTCTGGCGGTATGCAAGTTGGAAGTGCATATGGAAAAGGAATTAAAATTGCAAAAGATGCAATCACATACATTACCTCAGGATTAGTTGATAGGAACAAACAAGCTACTTTATCCTATCTTCACAAAGCAATTAAGGCTCTTAATCAATTAAGAATGATTGAAGATAGTCTTGTCATCTACAGACTTTCAAGAGCACCAGAAAGAAGAATTTTTTATATTGATGTTGGTAATCTCCCTAAGGTAAAAGCAGAACAATACCTTCGTGAGGTTATGAGTCGTTATCGTAATAAACTTGTTTACGATGCTTCGACTGGTGAAATCAAGGATGATAAAAAACATCTTTCAATGATGGAAGATTTCTGGCTTCCAAGAAGAGAAGGTGGTAGAGGAACTGAAATCACAACTCTTCCTGGCGGGCAAAATCTTGGAGAACTCACTGACGTTGAGTATTTCCAAAAGAAACTTTATCGTTCATTGAACGTTCCAGAATCCAGAATTGGTGCTGGGGATGGATTCAATCTAGGTAGATCATCAGAAATTCTTCGTGATGAATTGATGTTCTCCAAGTTTGTTGGAAGATTGAGAAAGAGATTTAGTCAAATCTTTCATGATATGTTGAAGACTCAACTTATTCTCAAAAATGTCGTAACCCCAGAAGATTGGGAGTATATGAGTGATCATATTCAATATGATTTCTTATATGACAATCATTTTGCAGAACTCAAAGAAACTGAGTTAATGAATGAAAGAATTGCTCTATTATCACAAGTTGAACCTTATGTTGGTAAATATTATTCCGTTGATTATGTAAGAAGGAAGGTTCTCCGTCAAACAGATGAAGAACTTATTGAAATTGATATACAAATTGATCTTGAAAAACAACTTGGAATTATTCCACCACCAATGGATCCAATGACAGGAATGCCAATGGACGGTGGAGATCAAGGATTGGGAACAGTTCAAGATATAGGGCAAGTTCCAAAAGAACCAGAAGTTCCAAATCCAGGAACTGAACCACCTCCAGGTGAGGAAGCTCCGCAAGTTAAGATGCCTAAAGGGGGCAAAATATAAATAAATATTAGATTATATCAATAAACATATGGAAGATGATTTTGTAAGTATGGTTATGTCGGATGCTTCACCATCCGATATTTCTGATGCGATTAAAGGAATGCTTTTTGCCAAATCTGTAGAAAAGATTGAGGAACTGACTCCTTATGTGGCTGCGAGTATGTTTGGAACTTCACCACTAGAAATCGAGGATGCTGAGTAATGCAAAGAACGAAGATTATTGCAACTGAAACTGCAACTCCAACAACTGCTGGCACAGCCAGTAGTATTGGTAGTGCTACTTGTGTGAGACTTCATAACAATACTAGTGGTGTTGCAACAGTAGGAGTTTCTACGATTGTTGGTGCCGCATCCACAATATTTTTCAGTATGCCTGGCAACTCAGTCGAATTTTTAGAAAAAACTGGAACTGATGTCATTTATACGACTCCAGCAATAAAATCAGCAAAAGTAGGATTTACAAACTAAAAAAATGAAACTCATCACCGAACAGATCGAAGACATCAAGATTCTTACCGAAGAAGTTGGCGGCAAAAAACGACTTTATATTGAAGGTATCTTTCTTCAAGCTGATTTAAAGAATCGTAACGGTAGAATGTATCGTTATGAAACTTTAGATCGTGAAGTTAAAAGATATAATGATCAGTATGTAAAGTGCGGAAGAGCTCTTGGAGAACTTGGGCATCCAGATGGCCCTTCAGTTAATCTTGATCGAGTTTCTCATAAGATTGTTTCACTAATTCCAGAAGGTAAGAATTTCATCGGAAAAGCTCAAATCCTTGAGACTCCAATGGGTAAAATTGCAAAAAATCTTTTGGATGAAGGTGTGAAACTTGGCGTCTCTTCTAGAGGTGTGGGCTCATTAGTTGAACAAGGTGGAGTTAAAGTTGTCTCTGATGACTTCATGTTATCAACTGCAGCAGATATTGTTGCAGATCCTTCTGCTCCTGACGCTTTTGTTCAGGGAATTATGGAAGGTAGAGAGTGGGTTTGGAACAACGGCATCCTAGCCGAAAAGACACTAAATAGTCTAAATTCACTCACTCCTACTCTTGATAAAAGAGTGCGTGAAGAGAGATTATTGAAGTTGTTCAATAAATATCTGGAAAATATTTAAAATTATAAATAAATATTAGAATAAAGGAAAATACCTATTTTATTCGGAGAGATCAATGTCTAGAAAAACGATGAGTAATTTGCAAGAAGAGGGAGCACCAATGTATGCTTCCACTAAAGCAGCTAAACAATCACAAACAGCTGTCAACGCCAATGCACAAGCTGGAGACGGAATGGTTTCCAATCCTTTTGTTGGTTCTACCCCTGGCCAGTCGATCACCGATTTAGGTGGCCCTACTCCTGATAATTACAGATCAACTGATGATTCTGCTAAGTTAGCGACTGGAAATATTAAAACTGTTAGAGATGTTGTCAGTGCTAAGGCAGCAAAAGCCGAAGATTTTGAATATGATGAAGATGAAGAACTCCTAGAAGCTTCACACGAAGATGAAGAGGAAGAAGAGGGTGAAGAGGAAGAGGAGAAAGAGTATGTAGACGAAGAAGAAGGGGAAGAAGAACTTCCTGATGAAATTGAAATAAATGTGGAAGAAGACGTTCAAGCTCTATTTGGTGATGAAGATCTCTCCGAAGAATTCAAAGAAAAAGCAAGAATCGTACTTGAAGCAGCAGTAAGAACTAAGGTTCAAGAAGCTGCTGACATTATCGCTGCTAAGTATGAGGCAGCGTTAGAAAATAATGTTATTGCAATTCAAGAAGAATTAACCGAAAGAGTTGATTCTTATCTTGAGTATGTTGCAGATGAATGGCTTGTAGAGAATGCTCTACAAGTTGAGAACGGATTGAAGTCTCAGCTTGCTGAGAACTTCATGACTGGGCTCAAGGGCCTTTTTGAAGAAAATTATGTAGAAATGCCTGAAGAGAAATATGATGTTCTTGAGCAAATGGTAGAAAAACTTGATGAAATGGAGTCAAAACTCAACGAACAAATCGAAAGAAATGTTCACCTTAATCAGAGACTAAGTGAGTCTGTGTCAGACAGCATCTTCTATGGAGTTGCTAGAGGACTCGCAGAAACTCAAAAGAGTAAGCTCTCTAGTCTTGCTGAAAGTGTTGAGTTTGTAAGTGAGGAAGACTATCGTGAGAAACTGGAGACTCTCAGAGAGTCATATTTCCCAAGAAATCCTGTCTCTCATACAAGAGATGAAGAAATGCTTGGAACTTCTGTTGAAACCATTTCGGAATCAATGGAGGCTTACGTTAGAGCAGTTCAAAAACACTCTAAGTGATTTTTAAATCATTAGAACAAACTAAGTTACAACACTAAAACAAGACACGGAGAACCTTAAATGTTTAACGAAAACTTACAAGAGAAGTGGGCTCCACTTCTTAATTGTGAGGGACTAGATACAATCAAAGATCCTCACAGAAGAGCTGTTACAGCTCAACTTTTAGAGAACCAAGAGCGCTTCCTCCGTGAAGAGCGTGGTTTCATTTCAGAAGCTGGCCCAACCATGTCAACTGGCACTGGTGGTTTCGGTGGTGGAACCTACGGAACCGCAGCTGCTGCGGGCCCTGTAGCCGGTTTCGATCCAGTTCTGATTTCATTAATCAGACGTTCAATGCCTCAACTCATCGCATATGATATTTGCGGTGTTCAACCAATGAATGGCCCAACGGGACTCATCTTCGCAATGAGAACTCGTTACACCAACAACAGCGGAACTGAAGCATTCTTCAACGAACCAGATTCCAGATTCTCTGGACAAAACGCAGCTGGTTCACTTGCTGCAAGTGACTACACCGCTCAGGCTTCTGTTGGTATTGCAACCACTGCTGCTCAATCAGGTTCGAATCCTGGTGTTCTCAACGATGCTTCACCTGGAACCTACAATGTAGGGCAGGCAATGGCAACTGGATCTGCTGAATCACTTGGCGATGCAGCTGGTAATGCTTTCGCAGAGATGGCATTCTCAATCGAGAAAGTTACTGTTGCTGCAAAGTCAAGAGCACTTAAGGCCGAGTATTCATTAGAACTCGCACAAGATCTCAAGGCTATTCATGGACTTGATGCAGAAGCTGAGTTAGCAAACATTCTCTCAACCGAGATTCTTGCTGAAATCAACAGAGAAGTTGTTCGTACCATCTACAACATTGCTGAAGCTGGTGCTCAGAACAATACCGCAACTGCTGGTATCTTTGACTTAGACGTTGATTCAAACGGACGTTGGAGCGTTGAGAAGTTCAAGGGACTTCTTTTCCAACTTGAGAGAGATGCTAATGCAATCGCAATCAGAACTCGTCGTGGAAAGGGCAACACCATCGTTTGTTCATCAGACGTTGCTTCAGCTCTAACCATGGCAGGTGTTCTTGATTACACCCCTGCACTCAATGCAAACCTTCAGGTTGATGACACTGGTAACACCTTCGCTGGTGTTATCAACGGTAAGTACAAGGTTTACATCGATCCATATTCGGGTGGTGTTAACCCCAACGCTGCTGGTGGACAGTATTATGTCATCGGTTATAAGGGCACTAATCCTTATGACGCAGGACTCTTCTACTGCCCATATGTTCCTCTCCAAATGGTTCGTGCCGTTGGACAGGACACCTTCCAGCCTAAGATTGGCTTCAAAACCAGATATGGTATGGTTGCCAACCCATTCGCTGAAGGTTCAGCTGCCGATGCACAAGGACTCGGTAGACTCAAGACTAACTCGAACCGCTATTACAGAAGAGTTCAAGTTAAGAACCTCATGTGAGTTATTTCTCACAAGACACTCAGAGTCCCGAAAGGGACTCTTTTTTTATCTAAATAAAAATAAAAATGGATCAACCAAACAATAGAAATTATTTGTCTCCGATTGGATTCAAATTTATGCTTGATCATGCTCCAAAAGTAGACTTCTTTTGCAACTCTGCAAATATCCCAGGCATTAATTTGGGAGTTGCTGTTCAACCAAACTATCTCAAGATGATTGATCATCCTGGAGATATGTTAACTTTTGAAGATCTCACTCTAAGTTTCTTAGTTGATGAAGATCTTGAAAACTATATGGAAATCTGGAATTGGATGACTGCTCTAGGATTTCCAGAAAGCATTGAACAATTTATAGATTATCAAGATCAATACAAAAAAGGAAAGTTTACAAATAACTTCCCAGAACAAGCTGATGCAACATTACAAATTCTAAACAGTAACTACAGGCCTGCAGCAAACGTTAAATTTAGAGGAGTTTTTCCTTTCAGTTTAACCACATTGCAGTTTGATGCAAGGGAAAGAGATTACACCTACTTTACAGCTAACGTAACTTTCAAGTATACTATGTACAATATCACTGACATACTTGGCACCAAATTATGAACCTTGATGAAATTCAAAAGATGTGGGAAGAAGATTCAAATATGGATCCTGACAACTTACATCTTGAATCTTTGAAGATACCACAACTTCATGCAAAATATTATAAAATTTACAACAATACAATGCTTCTAAATAAGAAGTGTATTCAAGATATTAACAGTTTAAAAAAAGATCGTTACGAATATTATAACGGAAAGGCATCGCCAGAAATCTATGCAGAGGAACCGTTTCCGTTCAAAGTGAGAGATAAGGAATCAATGACTCGTTATCTCGAAGCTGATGAGAAACTGGGGCATCTCAAACTTAAAAATGAATACTACGAAACAGTTTTAAAATATTTGGAAGAGATTATTAAAAATCTAAACAATAGAACCTTTCAAATCAAAAACGCAATTGAGTGGAGTAAATTCCAGGCAGGTTATAGTTGATGAGTGATATTGTAATTGAAAAGAAGAACGAAGTATATCTCAGAGTCGAAGCAGAACCATATATCTTACAAGAACTTTTAGATCGTTTTACATTCGAAGTTCCTGGAGCAAAGTTTATGCCCCAGTATCGAAGAAGATTCTGGGATGGAAAAATTCGTCTTTTCAATTTACAAAAAAAAGAAATCTATGTTGGATTACTCGATAAGTTAGTTGCATTTGCAGATAAGAGCAACTACAAATATGAGTTCAAACATTCAAAATTTTACGGAGATCCATTCGAAGTTAATGAGATGATTTCCAGAGAAGGTGTTGTAGATTATGTAAAGTTAATATCTACACACGAACCAAGAGATTATCAACTCGATGGTATCTATAGTGCATTATATTTTAATCGTAAGTTATTAATTTCACCAACTGCTTCTGGTAAATCTTTGATGATTTATGCAATCACAAGATACTACACAGAAAAGAATTTGTCAACTCTCATTATTGTTCCCACTACTTCACTCGTGGAACAGATGTATAAAGACTTTGAAGATTATGGTTGGGATGTATCACATTATTGTCACAAAATTTATTCAGGAAAAGAACGATACGATATTGATGCACCTGTTGTTATCACAACTTGGCAGTCTATTTTCAAAGAACCAATAAAGTGGTTTGATCGATTTGATGTCGTTATAGGAGATGAAGCTCACCAGTTTAAATCTAAGTCACTGGTAGATATTATGTCAAAACTTCTAGATTGTAAATACCGATTTGGATTTACAGGAACTCTTGATGGAACACAAACACACAAGTGGGTTCTCGAAGGCTTATTTGGCCCATCATACAATGTTACAAAAACAAAAGAACTGATCGATAAAGGGCATTTATCTAAACTTGATATCAAAATCTTACTCCTCAAACATAATGGACAGAAGTTTGAAAAGTATGAAGATGAGATTCAATATCTCATCAGTCATGATAAGAGAAATAACTTTATCAAAAATCTTTCTTTAGATCTCAAAGGTAATACTTTGATTTTATATTCCAGAGTTGAAACTCATGGGCAGATACTTTACGAACTTATAAATACTGATAAGGAAAAGAATCGTAAGATTTTTTTCGTTCATGGTGGAGTTGATGCTGAAGATAGAGAAGAAGTTCGTAAAATTACGGAACAAGAATCCGACGCAATCATCATTGCATCCTACGGAACTTTCTCAACAGGCATCAATATTAAAAATCTCCATAACGTAGTCTTTGCTTCACCATCCAAATCTAGAATCAGAAATCTTCAATCAATCGGAAGAGTTTTAAGAAAAGGTAATCAAAAAACTAAGGCAGTTCTATATGACATTGCTGACGATATTACTCATAACTCATCTCGAAATTATACTCTTAATCATCTTACAGAAAGAATAAAAATTTACAATGAAGAGTATTTCAACTATACTATTATTAACGTTAATTTAAGAAAATAGATGGAAGAAGAATTTTATGCAACCTTAAAATTAATTTCTGGTGAAGAAATCATGGCTAAGGTTTGCCCTTGTGATGAACAAGATCGTATTGTTTTAATTCTTGAATCTCCTGTTTTAGTTAAAGATATTAATCTCTCTCGTTTTGGAATCAAGGGAATGCAGTTTGAACCTTGGATCAAAATGTCAGATGATACAATGTTCATTTTAGATATGGAAAAGGTTCTTACAATGACTGAGATTATAAATTCTGATATACTCATGATTTATAAAAAGTTTGTAAGCAGATCTACAAGATACAATAAAAAAGAATCTTGTAGATCTAAGATTACAAAGGATATGGGATATGTCTCAAACGTGGAAGAGTTCAAGAAGAACTTAGAAAAGCTTTATAAAGATATCTAAACCGTTCCCTTGAACCCTGACAGAGTTATCCTACTCATGTTTTAGTATATTGTCAAGCTCGTAAAAATGTGTTATAATGCGAACATGATTTGAGTTAAAAAATGTAATGGTATTCACAATGATAAAAAGCAGAAGAGAATCAGAACACTATGTAAATAACAAAGAGTTCTTTGAGGCTATCGTGGAATATCGGCGTTTGGTGCTCAAATCTCAAACAGAAAATACTACAAAACCACGAATCACAAATTATCTTGGTGAGTGTTTCTTGAAGATTGCTACACACTTATCATACAAACCAAATTTTGTCAATTACATGTTCCGAGAAGATATGATTTCTGATGGTATAGAAAACTGCGTTCAATATATCGATAGATTTAATCCAGAAAAGTCTTCCAATCCATTTGCCTATTTCACTCAAGTCATCTATTATGCGTTTCTTCGTCGTATTGCTAAAGAAAAGAGACAACTAGAAGTCAAGTCAAAACTTTTAGATCATTCTGGATTTGATGAAGTATTTGTGTCTGATGATACTATTCTTGCAAGTAGTAACTCAGATCTCAACACAATTAAAAATAATATTCAATATAGATTGAACAACTATTGATATGAAGGTTGCAATTATTACAGATACTCACTTCGGTGCTCGAAAGGGATCTAAAGTATTTCATGATTTTTTTCTTAAATTTTATAATGAAGTATTCTTTCCAACCCTAGAAAAAGAAGGTATCACTACAGTCATTGATATGGGTGATACTTTCGATAATCGTAAGTCAGTTGACTTCTGGGCTTTGAAATGGGCTCAGGAGAATTACTATGATCGTCTTCAAGAGATGGGATGCAAAGTTCATACTATTGTTGGTAATCATACTGCTTACTACAAAAACACAAATGATGTAAGTGGTGTTGAACTTCTACTTCGTGAATATCAGAATGTCAATGTGATTTCTGAAACTTTAGAAGTGATGATTGATCATAGAAAAGTTTTGTTTATTCCTTGGATCAATCAAGAGAACCGTGATCATACTTTGCAGATGATTGCAAAGACAAATGCTCAAATTGCAATGGGGCATTTGGAACTGACTGGATTTTCTCCTTATCGTGGATTCGTAATGGATCATGGAGATGATAAGTCAATCTTTAATAAGTTTACTAAAGTTTTCTCTGGGCATTTCCATACTCGTTCAAGTGATGGTAAAATTTTCTATCTTGGAAATCCATATGAGATCTACTGGAATGATGTAGATGATAATCGTGGGTTTACAATTTTTGATACCGAAACTCTAGAACATTCTCATATCAATAATCCATTTTCAATTTATAAAAAAATTCAGTATTCTGATACACCTCATCAGATTTTTAACTATTCTGAGTATGAGAGTAAGTTTGTAAAAGTCATTGTTAAGAAGAAAACAAATGACAAACAGTTTGAAACTTTTCTTGACAAACTATCTAAAGTCAATACCTTAGATATCAAGGTTGTGGAAAACTATGATCTAAATGATAATGTTGAGTTCGAAGTTTCTGAAAATGAAGATACAATGTCTATTCTCAGTCGATATATTGATGATAGTGAAGTTCAATTGAATAAGTCAATTGTAAAGAAACTCATCGGTTCAATATATAAGGAAGCTTGTGAAGTAGAATAATGTTTGTTTTAGCTTTAGAAGGTAGAGAAGAAGAAGGATTATACGCTGTTGAAGATGGCGATGGTGATCGTATTTTATATCTCTTCAAAGAAGAAGATGATGCAATGAGATTTGCTGGCCTTCTAGAAGCTGATGACTTTCCACCACTTGCAGTTATTGAGGTTGATGAAGAACCAACCATTAAGATCTGTGAGGAAAACAAATACAACTATGTTATAATAGATGAAAACGATCTTGTGATACCGCCGAGAGATAATGATCTTTAAGAAAATCCGCTGGAAGAATTTCCTTTCAACTGGCAACCAGTTTACTGAGATCAGTTTTACTGATCATGCAACAACTCTGATTGTTGGAACAAATGGTGCAGGGAAATCAACTGTACTTGATGCTCTTACCTTTGTTTTGTTTAACAAACCATTTCGTAAGATTAATAAACCCCAACTTTTAAATTCACAGAACGAAAAAGATTGCCTTGTGGAAATTGAGTTTTCCGCAGCCTCAGTTGATTGGTTGATTCGTCGTGGAATGAAACCAAACATCTTTGAGATCTATCGCAACGGGCAAATGTTGTCTCAAAGTTCTGATGCAAAAGATGATCAACGTAATCTTGAACAAAATATTCTTAAACTGAACTATAAGTCTTTTACTCAAATTGTTGTGCTTGGTAGTAGTACATTTGTTCCATTCATGCAACTTCCTGCTGCTCATCGTAGAGAAGTGATTGAAGATCTTTTGGATATCAAAGTATTCTCTTCTATGAATGGAATTGTAAAAGATCGTATTCGTTCATTCAATGAAGAAGTAAGAAATCTTGAGTCAAATAAGAACTTGATTCAAGAAAAAATTGGTATGCAAAATAACTTTATTGCTGAACTAGAAAGTAGTGGAAACACCAAGATAAACGCCAACAAAGGAAAGATCGCCAAGTTAGATACAGAAATTGGCGATTACATGACTCATAATTCAATTGTTGAGTCTTCTCTTTCCGAGAAAACCACTCTTCAAGAACAACTGATTATTGATACAAGTAAGTTGGTAAAACTCAATAATTTAAAAGGAAAGATCTCTCAAAAAATATCAATGATTACAAAAGATTATAAGTTTTTTCAAGAGAATGCGGTATGCCCTACTTGCACACAGTCCATTGAAGATGAGTTTCGTCTAAATAAAGTTGCAGACGCTCAAAATAAAACAGAAGAGTTGAATCAAGGTTTAAAAGATCTTGAAGAAACTATTAAAGAGGAAGAACAGCGAGAGCGCCAATTCAATTCACTCAGTAAGGAGATTACTTCACTAACACATGAGATTTCTCAAAACAATACTAAGATCTCTGGATGTCAGAGACAAATCAGAGATCTTGAATCTGAAGTTCAAACAATTACCGAACAATTACAGAACAGAAATTCTGAGCATGAGAAGTTAAAACTTTTTCAAAAAGATTTCCAAGATAAAACTAAAGAACTTTCGACTAAAAAAGAACAAATCGCCTATCACGATTTTATTTACTCCCTCCTAAAAGATGGGGGAGTAAAATCTAAAATCATCAAGAACTATCTACCTTTGATCAATCAACAGGTAAATCGTTATTTGCAGATGATGGATTTCTATATTAACTTTCAATTGGATGAAGAGTTTAACGAGTCAATTAAATCTCCTCTCCATGAGAACTTTTCTTATGCATCTTTCTCTGAAGGTGAAAAGATGAGAGTAGACTTGTCTCTTCTATTCACTTGGAGGGAGGTTGCCAGAATCAAGAATTCAGTCAATACTAATTTGTTGATTATGGATGAGGTTTTTGATTCTTCTCTTGATGGATTCGGCACCGATGAGTTCCTCAAGATTATCAGATACATCATTAAAGATGCTAATATCTTCGTGATCTCTCATAAGTCTGACTTGAATGATAAGTTTGAACATGTGTTAAAGTTTGAAAAAGTCAAAGGGTTCTCCAAGCTCAGACAGTAATCAAACCGTCACAAGCCCATCGATTCGATGGGTTTTTTGTCGTATAGTATTTTCATACGCAAAGAAAGTTATGCCCATCAATCACGAAGTCAAAGGTAGTCTCGCTCGTCTTCTTGCAACTGAGAACCTGATTGTTGAACACAAGAAAGTTTCAACTGCATCTTTTGATGTTCTGAATCGTGTTCTGGTTCTTCCTTTGTGGGAGAAGGCATCTGCAACTGTTTATGATATGCTCGTGGGACATGAAGTGGGGCATGCTCTTTATACTCCTAGTGATGAGTGGGATTTTCTGAATGAGATTCCTAAGGATTATGTGAATGTGATTGAGGATGCTCGTATCGAAAAACTGATGAAGCGTAAGTATCCTGGACTTGCAAAGTCTTTCTATAAAGGTTACAACGAACTGAATGATGATGATTTCTTCTCCATTCAAGATGAAGATTTAAATACTTTTTCTTTGATTGATCGTATCAACCTTCATTTCAAGATTGGTGCATATGCTCGTGTTCCGTTCAATGAACAAGAATATCAGTTTATTGAAATGACTGAGAAGGTTGAAACCTTTGAAGATGTTCTGAGTGTGTGCCGTAAACTTATGGAATATATTAAAAACAATAAAAAGGATTCGGCTCAACTTGATACTTTTGAAGCGCCTCAGGGCGGTTCTGGCACCCCTGAGGGCGAGTCTGAAGAACAATACGCAAATAGTGATCAATCTGATTCTAAATCATCTTCTACCGATTCTGATGAGTCTGATTATGGTAGCGGTGATTCTTCTTATGGTGGCACGGCTGGTAGTTCTACTGATGAAGAAATCTCTAAAACTCAACGCTCTTTTGATGAAGAATTGAAAGAATTGAATGGTGAAACCTTTGTCCACGAAACCAAATATGTGGAAGTTCCTAATATTCACATTGATGATGTGATTATTGGTTATGAGGATCTTCACAAACATATCAACAAATCTTGGAATGATTTTCTCGTTGAGAGAGATGCCAAATATTGGCCCAATCCTTATGAAAAAGTTGACTCTGAGTATCGTCAATACAAGACTTCTGCTCAAAAAGAAGTTAACTATCTGGTAAAAGAGTTTGAGTGTAAGAAGTCAGCTGATTCTTATTCTCGTTCTTCGACTTCTCGCACTGGGGTTCTTGATACTAGTAAACTTCATACGTTTAAATATAACGAAGATTTGTTTCGTAAAGTTTCTGTGATTCCTGATGGTAAGAATCATGGATTGATCTTTATTCTTGATTGGAGTGGATCGATGGGTGATTACCTTCTCGATACTGTCAAACAACTTTTCAACCTTGTGTGGTTCTGTAAGAAAGTTCAAATTCCTTTTGAAGTCTATGCTTTCACTTATGACTTCTCAGATTATATTATTAATCCTCAATTGGATGGAGTTCCTAAAAAATATGATCCTAAGAATGGAACAATCTCCATCCATAAGTATTTTCATCTTCTAAACTTCTTCTCTTCCAAGTGTAATTCTCGGGAACTTGAAAATCATCTTCAAAATATCTGGAGACTTGCATATCGTCATGATCGAGGTAGTCATGCAAGTTACAATATTCCTCTTGGGCTTGAATTGAGTGGAACTCCTTTGAATGAATCAATCATTTGTCTTCATAAGATTATTCCTCAGTTTAAGAATCAAAACAAAGTTCAAAAAGTAAATGTTGTTCTTTTGACTGATGGTGAAGCAAATCATATGACTTTTGATATTCAACTTGATGTAACCACCAGCCCTTATCTTGGGCAAAATCGTTGTGGGCATAATACTGCTCTTCGGGATCGTAAAACTGGCCACGTTTATCGTAATTTTAATTGGAACAATCAGAATGATTGTATGACAACAATTCTTCTTGAGAATGTCAAACATAACTTTCCTGAAGTTAATCTGATTGGATTCCGTATTCTTTCTGGTTATGAATTCAATTCTTTCTGTCGTCGTAATTTTTACGATGAATCTCAAAAGTATGCAAAAATTTATGATAAATGGAAAAAAGAAAAATCTACTGAATTCAATGGATTTGGTTATGATGCTCTTTATGCAATCTCTTCAACTAATCTTTCTAAGAATTCTGAGTTTGAAGTTGAAGAGGAAGCTTCGGATGTTCAAATTGGTAGGGCATTTCGTAAGATGTTGAAGAACAAGGGAACCAATAAAAAGATTCTTTCTTCATTTGCATCTTTTGTCGCATAACCAGTTCCCAAACCGTCTACTGGGAGGTTCTTCCTCCCCATTTATCCACTATAATTACTACATAATCAATCAACAATCATGCCTCGCAAGTCTTCTTTTGAAATTTCTGATCTTCAAGATCGTTATGGTTCTTCCATCACTACAGACAATATTCGTGAATACTCTACTGAAACTGGGATCTCTTATCCCACAATCACGAAACGTCTTGAACAATTCAAAATTCGCCGTGGTGTTTGGAATCTGACTGTGCAAGAAAAACTCGAACAAACTTTCAATCAACCTGCTGCTGTCCCTGCTGTTACCGAGCGAGAAGAACAGAACCTTGTTCCTGCTAAAGATGTTAACTTTGTCCCGTTCGGGAACTTTTCTGATCTTAAAAAGATTATTTCTTCTCGTATTTTCTATCCTGTCTTCATCACTGGCCTTTCTGGTAATGGAAAAACTTTCAGTGTTGAACAAGCTTGTGCTCAACTGAAACGTGAACTGATTCGTGTTAACATTACGATTGAAACTGATGAGGATGATCTGATTGGTGGTTTCCGTCTAGTAAATGGTGAGACTGTGTGGCACAATGGCCCTGTGATCGAAGCACTTGAACGTGGTGCTGTTCTTCTTCTGGATGAGATCGATCTTGCTTCCAATAAGATTTTGTGTCTCCAGTCTGTTCTTGAAGGTAAAGGTGTTTTTCTAAAAAAAATTGGTAAGTATGTCAATCCTGCTAGTGGTTTCACTGTGGTTGCTACTGCTAACACTAAAGGAAAGGGATCTGATGACGGGCGATTCATTGGCACCAATGTTCTCAACGAAGCATTCCTTGAACGATTTGCTCTTACGTTTGAACAAGAATACCCTGGTTCCAAAACTGAACAAAAGATTCTGGAAAAGTTGATGACTTCTCTGGGAGAAACTGATCTGGAGTTCTGTGAGAAACTTGCTTCTTGGGCTGATATCATTCGTAAGACTTTCCGAGATGGAGGCATTGATGAAGTGATCTCAACTCGTCGTCTGACTCACATCATTCATGCTTATTCTATCTTTGGTAAGCGTATGAAAGCAATTCAAGTTTGTGTGAATCGCTTTGATGATGAGACAAAGACTTCTTTCTTGGAACTCTATGATAAAATCGATGCATCGGTTAATCTAGATGAAGTTGACAACTCCTCCGAATCTTGATATAATTGGGGAAGGTAATTGTGACTTCCCCTTTACTATGGAAAATGACACTATCGTTTTGAATTTAAAAATGACTGAAGATCAAAATAACTTTTGGAAATATAATGAAGATAAGACTATAAAAGAAGTAGAATCTTATCTTATCAGCACATATAAAGCTCATTATACTTCTGAACAATCTAAAACTCAAACTCTTGATCTGATTGAGAGTATTGGTGATGCAGAACCTTTTGTAAGATCCAATGCAATCAAATATCTTTCTCGATTTGGTAAAAAGAATGGTAAGTCTAAACTTGACATTCTGAAAGCAATCCATTATTGTATTCTTCTATATCACTTTGCTGGGCTACATAATGAAACTAAGGGAAACTATGAAACTTTCTGAAAAAACAATCTCGATTCTGAAGAACTTCTCTTCGATTAACCAGTCTCTTCTATTCAAGACTGGTAACAAACTTCGCACCATTTCAGTGATGAAGAATATTCTTGCATCTGCTAAGATTGATGAAGAACTTCCGAAAGAATTTGGTATTTATGATCTTAACCAGTTCTTGAATGGTTTGTCTCTGCATCATAATGCTGAGTTGGATTTTACTGCAGACTCTTATGCAGTCATCAAAGAAGGTTCTCGTAAAACCAAATACTACTACTCTGATCCAAACGTGATCATTAGCCCTCCAGAGAAAGAACTGACTCTTCCGAGTGAAGATATCTGTTTTCAACTTGACTCTGATCAACTGAATCAACTTCTGAAAGCTGCAGCGGTTTATCAGGTTCCTGATCTCTGTGCAATCGGTAATGGGCAGAAGATTTCTCTTGTGGTTCGTGATCGTAAGAATGAAACTTCTAACGAATATTCAATTGAAGTGGGTGAAACCAGTGACAATTTTGTAATGAACTTTAAGGTTGAAAATATCAAGATTCTTCCTGGTAAGTATGATGTTGTGATTTCTAAATCTAACATCTCTCGATTTGTGAATACTCAGATGGGTGTGACTTATCACATCGCTCTTGAACCTGATTCTACTTTTAGTTGATGGACTTTCTTCTTTATTTGACTCCTATTGGGCGTGAAATCCTAACGGGAATTTTGATGAAAAATTATCAGGTGCAAGAAAATGCACCGATTTGTAAAAAACAAAAGGAACTCTTTGGATATACCAAAGCTCCAAATCTTGTGATTTGTACAGACAACATCAAGAATACTGTGAGCCCTGTCAGTTACTATGTGAATGAGACTGTTTATCATGAAGCAGTTCATGTAATTCACTCTTGTATTGGTGGGCCAATTAGTATTCGAGATGCAATTTTACCTACTGATAAATTGTTAGATGTTCTTAGATCATCTAAGATTACAGGATCTCCAGTTGTTTATGAGACTGAAGCTTATTACCTAGAGGATAAACCTCATATGGTAAATCGTTTTATGAAAAAGTATTGTTTTTGATTATGCGTGATGACTTCCTTTGGGTTGAAAAATATAGGCCTCATGCAATCGAGGATTGCATTCTTCCTGAACAGATCAAAAAGAATTTGAGGGAGTTTGTGGAGAATGGTAATCTCCCAAATCTTCTTCTTTCTGGGCCTCCTGGTATTGGTAAGACTACTGTTGCAAAAGCATTATGTGAAGAGATAGGTGCTGATTATTATGTCATTAACGGATCTGACGAAGGACGATTTCTGGACACGGTACGGAACCAAGCAAAAAACTTTGCGTCTACCGTGTCACTTCAAGGCCTTGGTAAACACAAAGTCATCATCATTGATGAGGCAGATAATACAACCAACGACGTTCAACTCCTCTTACGGGCTAATATTGAGACGTTTTATAACAACTGTCGATTCATCTTTACCTGCAACTACAAGAACAAGATCATCGAACCTTTGCACTCCAGATGTGCCGTCATTGACTTCTCCATCAAAGGAAAAGAAAAGGCTAAACTTGCTGCAAGTTTTTATACAAGACTTCAAGACATTTTGCAGAAAGAGGGTGTCAAATACGATCAGAAAGTTCTCATCGAAATCATTAACAAACATTTCCCTGATTGGAGACGTGTTCTCAATGAATGTCAAAGGTATTCAGTGGGGGGAGAAATTGACACAGGAATTCTTACATCTTTCTCGGACGTTGCAATAAATGATCTCATTAAATGTCTCAAGGATAAAAACTTCACGGAAGTTCGCAAGTGGATAGTCGCCAACCTGGATAACGATCCTGGTATCATTCTGCGTCGGATTTATGACGCCTCTTATGATTGGCTTTCACCCAGCTCTATTCCCGCTGCCGTTCTTATTATTGCTAAGTATCAATACCAAATTGCGTTCGTGGCTGATCAGGAGATTAACCTTTTAGCAGCATTGACTGAACTCATGATGGAGTGTGAGATCAAATGATATTAGATACGCCAGATGCAATATATGCTGCAGATAAATTCATCGATTACTTCTCCAATCTGGGAAGGATCGATGAGTATTTGCGTAATGTAAAATTAGATAGAATGAAAGAGATGCAGACATCTCTTCTGGGAATGGGCCCAGAGGATGATATGTTCTGTGATTTTGACATGCATCCGAATGAGATGGATTTCAAAATCTATTGTGCAGGTGAGAAGGGTGGATTTACAAATGAGTTCTTCAATGAAAGATTGCAGGTAACGACTTCTCATGCGATTGAGAATAGTATTCCTGGCAAATCATTGAAGTGGATTGTCATGGAAACTAACAGTAAGAAGATTGTTGGTTTCATCCGATTTGGTTCTCCTACAATCAATTCTAAACCTAGAAATGATTGGCTTGGATCAGTTCCAGATCTAACTCGATTCAATCGACATGCAATCATGGGATTCATTATTGTTCCCACTCAACCTTTTGGGTTCAACTATCTGGGAGGTAAACTCCTTGCACTTCTTTGTTGTTCTCATGAAGCAAGAGAACAACTCAATGCAAAGTATGATGCAAATATTTGTCTGTTTGAGACTACTTCTCTTTATGGTTCCACAAAGTCATCATCTCAGTATGATGGTTTGAAACCCTATATGAGATATCGTGGTTTGACAGAGAGTGACTTTACTCCTCTGATGCATGATTCTGTGTTTGGAGATTTAAACAAGTGGTTCAAGTTTCGGAATGGAGATAAACTTCTTGTCAAAGAAGATGCTTCGAGTCGTAAACTTAAGACACAACAGAAAATGATTTCAATCATCCGTGCATCTTTGAAGGAATATCCACAGTTAATAGAGAAACTTTCCAGTTTCAACTCTTCAATTCAATCTGCAAAGGATTTGACTCAGAAGAAGAGGTTCTACATGTCTGACTATGGATTTCTCAATGCAAGAGAAGTTATTAATGGAGAGACTGATGTTCTGATTAAGAATCCTCAGAATTATGATAAGTTTCATGCCGAGAATCTAATCAACTGGTGGAAGAACAAAGCTTCTACTCGTTATGAAACATTGAAGTCTGAGGGTAGATTGAGAACCGAACTTGAAGTTTGGAGTAAAGATATGGAGATTGATATTATCCGATGACTGAATTGAAAGATTGGTTGAACTCTGTTAACCACACAAAAGAATATATTATGGAAGATTCTAATGAGAAGGAGTATCCTCCTTATATTATTAACCGATGTCTTTCTGGTTTTTTAGATACGATCATGTATGCAAATGAGATGAATAAGTATTCATTCTTACCGAACCGTTTGCAATATGACTTTTTTATAAATAGTCTGAGGAAAAGGAAAAGATTTTCTCCTTGGCTTAAAAAAGATAAAATTCAAGATCTTGATGCAGTCAAATCTTACTATGGTTATAGTATAGAAAAAGCTCAACAAGCTTTGAGAATTCTAAATAAAGAACAACTAGATTACATTAAACAAAAACTTGATGTTGGAGGAAAAAAATGAGCGTTGTTATTGAACCTGAAGTAAAGTGGGCACCTGATAAAATGGTGGAAGTGATTCTGAATGAACCAGATGACTTTCTGAAGGTTCGTGAAACCTTAACCAGAATTGGTGTTGCATCTCGAAAAGAAAAGAAACTATACCAGTCTTGCCATATTCTGCATAAACAAGGTAGATATTATATTGTTCACTTCAAGGAACTATTTGCCCTTGATGGTAAGTATGCAAATCTGACTGTAAATGATGTTCAGAGACGCAACCGTATTATTCAACTGGTTGCAGATTGGGGGCTTGTAAAAGTTCCTGATGTGGATAAGATCTCAGATCTTGCTCCTCTGAATCAAATCAAAGTTCTTGCTTTTAAAGAGAAGAACGAGTGGTTACTTGAAACGAAATATAACATTGGTAAGAAGAAAAAGGTTGATGAGGAATAAATAGAACGTAGCGACTTTCGTGCGTCTCTACGAGTTCGGAACATACCTAAAAGAGGATCGGGTTCTACCCTGTCCTCTTTTTTATGTTTATGGTTAAATAATAATGTCAAATGCTTCGGGTTTGACACTATCCATCTCGCTTTTTAAGGAGAACTAAAATGCATACAACTGTAAAATATTCAATCAACGATATTGATCGTCTTCTCAATGATGCTACCAGATGGGGCATCGGTATGGATGAATGGGTTCGTAGATTTGCAACCCTGCAAGAACCACAATCATGTTATCCTCCATACAATTATGTAAAAGAAAGTGAAACAGAATTCAGACTTGAGTTTGCTCTTGCTGGTTATAAACCAGAAGATATTGAAGTTTCAACGGAAAGAAATATTTTAACGATTGGTTCCAAGAAATCAGAAACTGGTGAAGAAACGTATCTTCATAAAGGTTTAGCCCAACGAGCATTTACTTGGAGTCGCAATCTTTCTGATGATGTTGAAGTTCGAGATGTTTCTTATGACAATGGGCTCTTGGTAGTGAAACTTATTAAGGTAGTTCCAGAGCATCAAAAGAAAAAGGTATATTCAATTGGTGGAGTTACTGGGGAAAAACAACTTCTAACTGAATAAATTATTGGAGGGGAAACCCTCCTATTTTTATAAATAAAAGAAAACTAAGTAGTAAAATGTCTGGAATTAGAGATTTAGTTGAATCGTATTATAATGATGTTTATATTGAGGAAGAAGTTCTCGATGAACAGGGTAGAAGAACTGGTTCCAATCCAAATGTATATACTCCATCTGGTCGTCGGGGTGCTAGAAGAGGTGCTGCTGGTTCTGCTAAACCACAAATTGGTTCTTTGCCACCAAACGCAAGACAAGTAACTCAATATCCTGACGGAGTTCCAACTGGAGTTGGTGGTGGAAATGCAGTCGCATCCACTGCAGCTTCTCGCCCAGCAGCTGCCCCAGTTGTTCGCCCTCTTCCAGCAGGCGCCCCAGATTTGAAGTTAAAAGTTACTTCTCCCGCAGGTGCTCCAAGTGCTGCACCTGCTGCAAAACCTGCAGGATCTGCAATGGATCAGTGGAGAGCTGCAAATCCAAAACTTGCTGCTGCCGCTGATGAAAGAGATCGCACAAGAGGAACCAGTGCAACAACTAATCCATTGATGAAAAAAACATTTGGTGCAGATTATGTGAGTAAAATGCCAGCACCAAAAACTCCTTCACCAACAACATCATCAACTGCTTTTTCTTCATCAACTCCAGCGTTAGGATCTTCTACTCCAGCAATGCAATCAGCAGGGGCAGAAGCTGCATCTAAACCAGTAACAAATCAAACTAAAACTGCATTTAGTAATCCATCCTTACTAAGTCAGACAACAGCAGCAGAAAAACCAGACAAAAAAAAGAATGGAAATTAAGGGAGATAAACTTCAGGAAGAACTGAGAGGAGATGGTGGAGATGGAACATGAATCTTCAAGAGTTTGTAGATAAAAAACTTACTTTTAAATATCATCAAGATCTGAATCCAAAATTTTGGGTTTCAAATAAACTCAAGTCTGAGGTTAAGGTTAGGCTAATTCGTATTGGGCAAGAATGGGCTAAGTTTGCCAACATTCCCAATAGTGCAATCAAGGATATGATCTTTGTGGGTGGGAATGCAAATTACAACTACACTGAGTTTTCTGATATTGATTTGCATCTAGTTATAGACAAAGATGCACTTCCAGATTGCCCAGATCTTTTAGATGATTACTTAAAGGATAAAAAACAGTTGTGGGCTTTGACTCATAACATCACAATCTATGGGCATGATGTAGAATTATATGCCGAAGAGGAGGGAACTCCTCGCCCATCAAATCAGGGTGTCTATTCTGTAAAGAAAGATAAGTGGTTAGTGGTTCCTCAGAGACTCAATAAAGAGATTGATAGAGACTTGCTAAAATCCAAAACCCGTGATATGATGAGGAAAATCGATTTCCTTATTTCTAATAAGTCTGATGATGTTTCTGAGTTTAAAAAACTTAAAGAGAAACTTCGTAATATGCGATCCGCTGCAATTCGCAAAGGTGGAGAGTTCTCAATTGAGAACCTAGTATTTAAAGAACTTAGAAATAATGGATATCTTAAAAAACTATCTGACTACACAACATCAATTCAAGATAAGAGTTTATCATTAGAAAATTATGACTATCAAAATCCTATTATTAAAATCAGGTGAGGAGATTATTTCCAACATTCAGGAAGCATATTCTGCAGAAGATGGAGATGAAAAATTTATTGGATATCAACTAGAAGATCCATACAGAGTCATCGTAGAAAAATATGAAGTTGTTGATACTGATGATGTGGATGGTGTAAGTAGAGCAAAAATTAAATTTTTGCCTTGGTTGACTTTATCAAAAAGTAAAAAAATTCTAATACCTCAAGATTGGATTGTAACATTTTATGATGCTCTAGAGACAGTAGAGGAATCATATTTAAATCGTTTAGGAGAAACAAAGGATGGAGAAATCAAGCTTAGTGAAGTGTTTGTTGTTGAAGAACCAGAAATGGTTAGTGACTCAGATTGAAGAGGTTGAAGTTGAGTATGAACTCAACATGCCAAATTGCAAACTAACAAAACCTTATCTTATTGATGATGAAGGTAATCTTACACCTTGGTGCAAGTTTACAAATGATGACGAAATGATGATCTTTTCGGATTATATTGTTACAATAGTAGATCCAAAAGGAACTATTCTAGATGAATATTTGAAAATTACGGAGTAAACTTTGCGCTTTTACACTAACGTTCAACTTGTCGGGGATGAATTTCTCGTTCGTGGATATGAAGATGGAGAACACTTCATTGATCGTGAGAAATTTTCTCCGACTCTTTTTGTGCCTTCTAAAAATAAAACAAACTACAGAACTCTGGATGGAATCTATGTAGATCCGATCAAACCTGGAACGGTTAGGGATTGTCGTGAGTTTTATAAAAAGTATGAGAATGTAGAAAACTTCTCAATCTATGGTAACAATCGGTATGTCTATCAGTATATTTCTGACAAATATCCCGAGGATGAGATTAAGTTTGATATCAAAAAAATTAAACTTGTTACAATTGATATTGAGGTTGCTTCTGAAAATGGATTCCCAAAAGTAGAAGAATGTGCAGAGGAGATGCTTACAATCACTCTGCAAGATTATTCAACTAAAGATATTATCACTTGGGGAGTTAAACCTTTTAATAACAAACAGGAAAATGTTACTTACATTCACTGTGCAGGAGAGGAAGAACTTCTTCGTAAGTTTTTGTATTATTGGGAGAGTAATACTCCAGAAGTGATTACTGGATGGAACTGTTCTTTTTATGACATCCCATATCTTGCAGGTAGATTAAACCGTGTTCTTGGATCTAGGTATGAAAAGTCCCTTTCCCCCTGGAAACTTGTAACTAAGGAAGAGATTACTATTGCTGGTAGAACTCATACTGTTTATGATATCGCTGGAATTACCATTCTAGATTATCTCGATCTTTACAAGAGGTTCACATATACAAACCGAGAATCTTATAAACTTGATTACATCGGTGAAGTTGAACTTGGACAGAGAAAACTCGATCACTCTGAGTTTGAAACCTTCAAGGATTTCTATACAAATGATTGGCAAAAGTTTGTTGAATATAATATTCAAGACGTGCAAATCGTTGACATGTTGGAGGATAAAATGAAGTTGGTTGAACTTGCCATCACGATGGCTTTTGACGCCAAAGTAAACTTTACTGATGTGTTCTATCAGGTTCGGATGTGGGATACAATTATCTACAACTACCTGAAGAAACAGAACATTGTTATTCCTCCCAAAGAGAATTCTAAGAAGGATGAGAAGTATGCAGGTGCTTATGTAAAAGAACCTGTTCCTGGTAAGTATGATTGGGTGGTGAACTTTGACTTGAACTCACTGTATCCTCACCTCATTATGCAATATTCAATTTCACCAGAAACACTTGTGGAAAAGCACGAACTTAATAATCGTATTGCAGAATTGGAAAAAATGTTGTAGAATATCCTCATCTTATAAATAATAATGTGTGGATATAAACAACAAATGCAACCAAAATTTAACATAACTAAAGAACAACTGAACCAACTTTATATCGTTGAAAATAAAAGTCGTAAAGAATGTGCTGAATTTTTTGGTTGTTCTGATCCACTGATTAAACAGAAAATACGAAAGTATGGACTCCAAAAACCTAAACATTTGGAGAATAAAAATAAAGAGAGAAAGGAAACTCTTTATTGTGAAAATTGCAGTTCTCCATTTATCGTAAGTAGATTTAGGGCAATAAGTGAAAAATGGAAACTTCGTTTTTGTTCTCATTCGTGCTCTACTAAGTTTAGATATTTGGGTGAAGAACATAAGAGGGCAGTTTTGAATTCTGTTGCTGCTCGTAGAAGATGTAGAATAAGAAATGCTTTTGATGAAACTGCAAATCAACAAAAAATAAATGAGATTTATTGTGAAGCAAAACGATTAACAGAAGAAACTAATGTTCCCCACGAAGTAGACCACATAATTCCAATTTCAAAAGGAGGAAAGCATCACGAAACCAACTTGCAGATTATTACTATGAGTGAAAATCGCAAAAAGCATACTAAAATTATGGAGGTATAATCGATGTTGAATAATTCTTTGTTTATGTCCAATAAAGATGATTGGGAAACTCCAAAAGATTTGTATGCAAAATTGAATATTGAATTCAATTTTAATCTTGATCCTTGTTGCACAAAAGAAACTGCTAAATGTAGTTCTTTCTATACAATAGAAGATGATGGATTATCTAAAGATTGGGAAGGTAATGTCTTTATGAATCCCCCTTATGGTAGACAAATAGTAAATTGGATCAAGAAAGCAAAAGAAGAATCTGATAAAGGTGCTACTGTTGTTTGTCTTGTGCCAGCAAGAACTGATACAAAATGGTGGCACACTTATTGTATGAAATCTACAGAAATACGATTATTGACAAGAAGATTGACATTTGAGGGTGCTAATAACAAAGCAACATTTCCTGCTGCTATTGTTGTGTTTAGGCAGGGAGAAAATAATCCAACACTAAAAGCACAATTAATATAAAAATATTTGAGGTAATATTATGTGGAAAGATGTCCGTAAAATGACCCGTGAGGAAATTGCAGAAGAACTTGAGGCACTTAAGAAGGTAAGAGAACTTTCTAATAATGCAAATGTAGATAAACTTCTCACACAAGAGTTAGATTTGGAACCTTTACAAAAGGTAAATCTTACTATGACTGCTAATGGAGCACTCTATCATAGAGTAAAAGGTATGCTTCCTGAACTGATGGGTAAGATCTATGATGAACGAACCATCTATAAGAAGAAGATGATTACTGCAAAACAACAATATGAAAAGACTCCAACAAAAGAGTTGGAGAAAGAGATTGCTCGTTGCAACAATATTCAGTT